>JFJP01005293.1_pt1 | contig 59878 bp, 68 predicted proteins | sample 431651 | NCBI WGS metagenome assembly JFJP01 (sample SAMN02602958, study PRJNA72255) | Microbial mat metagenome, whole genome shotgun sequencing project. | biome: fresh water; feature: sink hole; material: water; isolation source: purple microbial (photo- and chemosynthetic) mats found in... | reverse complement strand
GCTACTTCAATGGGTGTACGGTCCATATCAAGCTCCTTGTGTGACTGTGACGTGATAACGGCGGGCGTCTTGCTGGGCCTTCTCGGACTTCTTGCTCAAGCCCGCGATGGTCCCGATATTTCGACCACTGGCTTCAACCTTCTCGCGCGAATCCGTGGCCACTTGCGATGCGCTTGACCCACTGGCATTTGCAGGGCTGAAAGATCGGTCTTCTGCAAATACACTGCGCTGGCCGCTGCCGTGTGCAGTAAGGATGTTGCCCAATGACTTGGGTGTGCCATCCGGCCAGACTGCCGGGGTCCGCGTGGTCTGTGCGGTGTCGCTCATATCCCTCGCGCTCCCTCGTATTCCCTCAGAACTCCCTTGCTCTTGAGTTCGGTGTGCAGCAACATTGCGGCATGGATTTCAATCACCGCCCACTTGTGAAGGACATCCCGAGCAATCTCGGATTTGTCCTTTCCTGTGGTTCGGTGGAGTGTTTCCAGAAGTGCATCGACTTCTGGGGTGACTTTGCAGCGGAAGTCTGTGAGGGGGATAGACATTTATGCGGCCCTCTCGGCTGCTTGGGGGGCGGGTTTCTTGCGAAGTGGCTTGGGCTGCGTGTACTTCATTTCAAGCACCTTCGCCCAAGGTTTCGGGAGGCCGCGTTTGCGCCAATTGCTCACCACGTTTTGTCTAACGTCAAGAGCATTTGCGAGCTTTCCGACACTGCCTTCGGAATCAATTGCGTTTTCGAGAATGTTCATGAACAACACTGTATCACTTAAGTGTTATTTATTCAACACCAAAGTGCTTCACTGCTGTGATTTACTCAGCGGTATGGAAGAATCGATCGGAGACCGCCTGAAGAAACTTCGGAAAGCGGAAAAACTAACGCAAGCCGCACTTGCTGCACAGGTCGGGCTAAGTCAAAGCGCAATTGGAAATATTGAAGCTGGCACAAGGGGGTATGGCGCTAGTGTTGTACTTATCGCAAAGGCTCTTAAAACCTCCCCCGAATTCCTCCAAGTGGTCGGGAGGTTAACGAGACAGCCATCAGAATCAAACCAGCCTGCGGATATCCCGTTTTCTGGTCAAGTGGCTGGCGAACATAGGCCAATACCCATAGAACTTGAAAACAACCCCGAATACCCAGCGATTCGTCGAGTGGCCATCAAGGCTCAGGCTGGCGTGTCTGGTTTTTCAGTTGAGTACAGCACCGAGGACGACGGACCACCTATCGTGTTTCGCGCCGACTGGTACAAGGCTAAGGGCTATAAGCCAGAGAAGATGCTGGCGTTGCGGGTCAAGGGGGAAAGCATGATCCCCAGCATGTACGAGGGCGACTTGATCGTCATCAACACGCTGTCCACGGAACCCAAGCAGGGCATCCCTTTCCTCGTTTCGTATGAGGGAGAAATATGCGTGAAGCGCTTGGTGCGCGATGATGGTCTTTGGTGGCTCACCAGCGACAACCCGGACCAGAGACGCTACCCGCGCACCAAGTGCAACGGTGGAACCGATATCATTGGGGAAGTCGTGTACCGACAGACAGAGCGGGTCTGATTATCAGAACTCCATATGAAACGAACATTCATTTCTGCAATCACGCTTTTTATTGGCAATGCATTTGCTCAAGCCATAAGCAGAACAGGAAATGTGATTGAAGACGACAGCGGCGGGCTTGGTGGCAGTAGCGCAGGAGTCGGAATTGTGTATTCGGCGTTCGTAGTCGGAGCAATCGCAGTCTGGCTTTTTGCGGGTTACAGAAGCAGGCAGCAAAACAAGACATCGCTTCCTGTCACCACACCTAGCCCCAAAGCAAATTGGAATTGGCGACTCATTGCTTCGTGCTTTGTTGCATTTTGGGCCTGGAAACTGTTCTTTATCTGGAGCAATGACACACCAAAACCGCCTGTGTACGTTTCTGTGGATCAACCAAGTCCAGCAGTTCAATTTTTAGAACTAGATGTCATAAAGCCACCAGAACCGCCACCGCAAGGTCAAACTCAACCAGCCCAGCAGTACCAGCCATCAACACCACCCCCACCTACGCAGGCAGAAAAGGACGCCGCCCTAAAACAACAACAAGCCAACCGCCAAGCGGCAGCAGACCTCGACGAGCGAGCAGCCCGCGCCGTTGCAGCTTACCCTTATCTTGATACTCCCGCTGGCGCAGACACCCTGCAAAAAATCATCGACTACCGCGACGAACAAATTAGAGGCGGCACATACCCAGCCCTTGCGCTTACGCGGGCAGTCAACAAATATGCACCGGGGAACGACCCGCGCGGTCTACGGTGATTCTCGTTGCCCGCGCTCTTTTATTGATAGCGTCTATATCAATATCCACCGGGGCTACAGCCAAAATAGAGCGAAAGCACTCGGTGCGTCATGCGTTTGTTAGGCAGCAGGCGTGCCCTTCAACAGAGCGGCATCGACTGCCCTGCCCTGGCTGGCAGATTGACCACGTGGTCCCGCTCAAATGCAAAGGGCCGGACAACACGGACAACTTGCAATGGCTGACCATTGAGGATCACAAGGCGAAAACCGGCCGCGAGGCAAAACTATGCAGGAAGTGAATCTATGACCGCTGACGAACACGAAATACTGAGTCTAAAAATGCGCCTACTCGCGCAAAAAACCCTATTGGATTGGCTTGTCGATATGCAACGGATTCGTTATGGCTCTTTACCATCACCTGAGCAACCTCAGACGCTGACGCAATATGAGAAAAAGCTATCACTTGTGCGTCAAGACTACTCGACCATGACGCTGCCGAATTTGCATCCGGCTGAGTCTGATATGCAGACGGCGTTGTTTCAGGAATCATTTGATGGACTTTCAAAAGAGATGGTTTCAACAATTAGCAAAGGGCTTTCAGACGAAGAACTGATACGGCTTAGCAAGCTTAAAAAGTAGCCCACTCGAACCCCACACAAACCGCCCGCGAGGCGGTTTTTTGTTGCCTGAAAATTAATGACTCAATAGATATTAGAGCACAAGACAAAATCAACAACACTTTAGTGTTTACTTATTAAATCACTTGAGTGATACTTCTCCAAGCCCGCAATAAATGCGGAAACAGGAGCAAGTGATGTACCTAAATTCAAGTGAAGCGACCAAGCCCAAGCGGCATAGAAGCCTCCCAGGCTTTGAGTCCTATGTCAGCGGCATTCCTTGCCGCATCGACGTTACCTACTACTTTGAGCAAAAGCCACTCGGCCCAACGTGCGACAGCGATTGGGACTGCCACGGCTACACAGAAATTTCCTTTGACGTGCTGGACCGCAATGGCCGCGATGCGCCCTGGTTGACCAGAAAGATGTCGCTTGCCGACAAGGAGCGCATCGAAAGCGAAATCTGCCACCAGCACGGAGCCCACTAATGAACACGATCAAAAGCAAGGCCACCACAGCCCTCCTGCTGATGGGCTTTCTGGGTGCGCTGGGCGTTGTTGGCCCCGCCCTGGACATTGAAGATCACGGCTACGAGCACGAAGTAGCGCGTGAAGAACTGGACAAGCAGCAGCGGCAAGAGCGTTTTGAGAATGCCGCCCGCGAAGTGTGCGGAGAGAACGCCACTTACCGCCTGACCCACAAGCACGGCGAAATTATTTGTCTCACAAAGCGCAATCATGCTACGGGGCGCATTGCCTCGATTGGAGAAACCAATGCCAAAAGCAATTGACATCACAGGTCAGCGGTTTGGGCGGCTGGAAGCAATTACCAGCGTAGGGCGCATTCGGCAAGCACAACACCTTGGCAGCAGCAATCCACCTAACCATTCAAACACTGAGGACTAAAAAATGAACGTCGAACTGATTGAGCCATCCACCACTGCCATTAGCGAATACAACCAGACCGAAGCTGCGTTGACAGAGCTTCGTGAACGCATGGCGAACGTCGAGTATGACGTGGCCACCGTAAAGGGCATGGAAGTCGCCAAGAAAGACCGCGCCGAGGTCCGTGGCCTGCGCACTGGCTTGGAAACCATGCGTAAGCAGATCAAGGCCCCCGCACTGGCCCAATGCAAGCTGATCGACGCAGAGGCAGCACGCATCACGACTGAACTGCTTAAACTGGAAGAACCCATCGACCAGCAAATCAAGGCCCGTGAACTGGTGTTGGAAGCTGAGAAAGAAGCCAAGGCCCAAGCAGAACGCGCCCGCATTACAGCCATCCACAAGCGCATAGCAGATGTGCGCGGATACCACGCCTTGGCTCTGGAGTGCCGCACTGCTGACCGCGTGCAGGTTCTGATTGATAAAGCTCTCGCCGCCTGGGTGGCCTACGAATTTGAGGACGACTTTCAAGAGTTCGGAATCGAAGCACAGACAGCCTACAACGACACCCATAACCGCATGGTTGAGATACATGCGCAGAAGTTCGCTGATGAAGCGGAACGCGCAGCCGTCAAGGCCGCACAAGCAGCGGAGACAGAGCGCCTAGCAGCCGAAAAGGCCATCCAAGACGCAGCCGCAAAGAAGCTGGCCGACGAACGCGCAGCGTTTGAAGCAGAGCAGGCCGCATTCCGCGCCCAGCAAGCCGCCGCCCAGGCCGAAGCGTTGGCCAAGGAAGAAGCGCATTTACGCGCCATTGCGGAGGAAGTCTCCCAGTTTGAGGCAGGGCAAGCCGCAAAAGAACTGGCCGAGTATCAAGCTGCAATCGCCGGTGTTGAAGCCGCACCAGCAGAAGACACGCCACAAGTGCAGTCCACTGAACTGGCGACCGTGGAAGCGACTACATGGAGTGCCCCCATCCCGGAGCGCCCCGCCTCATTCGATCTTGTCGAGTGCATTGCCGACCGCTGGGATGTGCCTATGAAGGTAGCCGAGGGATGGCTGTACAGCTACTGCAACGACTTCACCACCGACTTTGTTTAACCCAAGGAGAAACACATGGAATCCAACCAAAACGAAAACCGCGCTCTGCAAACTGTTGTGGATGACACACCCGAGTCCACGGGTCGTATCAGCGCCGGAAGCCTCATGCTCGACTCGGACACCATGGGCACATTGATGCGCGTTGCCGACCTCATGGCCGGTGGCAAGTCCACCGTGCCCCTGCACTTGCAAAAGAACCCGTCCGACTGCATGGCAGTGTGTACGCAAGCGATGCAATGGGGGATGAACCCCTTTGCCGTGGCACAGAAGACCCACATAGTGAATGGCACGCTGGGCTATGAAGCCCAGTTGGTAAATGCCGTTGTGCAGCAGTCAGGCGCTATCGTGGGCCGCTTTCACTACGAGTACAAGGGCGACTCCCCGCAAATCAACTGCCGCGTCGGTGCCGTCATCCGTGGCGAAGTGGACATCACATGGGGCGAGTGGCTGCACGAAGGCAAGGTAACGACCAAGAACAGCCCACTGTGGAAGACAAACCCCAAGCAGCAAATGGGATACCTGCAAGTGAAGAACTGGGCACGTCTGTACGCTCCCGGTGCTTTGCTGGGCGTCTACACACCGGACGAACTGGACCAGCCGCTACCGCGCAACATGGGCCACGCCAATGAAGTGCCTACTGAGTCCTATGTAGCAACATCTGAATTGGAAGCCAGCGCCCGCAAGGCCGCCAGCGAAGGCAAGGCCAGTTTTGCAGCCTTCTTCAATGGACTGCCCAAAGCAGACCGCCCGCATCTGCGCAGCCTGCGTGCAGAACTGGATCAGATCGCCACGGATGCCGACGCGGCCCGTACCGTTGAAACACCAGCAGCCAGCACAACCAACCAGTCAACCGGCGAAGTAACTGTGACATTCGCCCAGGTGATTGCCAAGCTGGACATGGCCGACAACGAAGACAAGTTGTATGTGGCGTATGACTGGGCCAATGCGATGGACGACCAAACCCGCATGGCCGAAGTTGAAGCCCACTTCAATGCCCGCCTCACCACTATCCGGGGCGAATAGTCATGGGTTTCATCATCGTCAACTGTGAGCAGGGTTCCCCCGAGTGGCACGAAGCGCGTGCCGGGGTCATCACTGCCAGCAACTTCAAAATCGCAAGAGAGCGCGTAGGCGGTTTGACAGACCAGCAGCAGCTTTTCGTCAATGCCGTTCGTGCTGGCCGGTCGGATGCCGAAGCCGGTGAACTGGCCGGGTACAAGACCAAGGTGAAGCGCACTGACACCGTAGAGCGGGCCATCATGGGCCTGCCAATTGGTGACTTCTCGGAGGCAGCCAAGAACTACGCCTTTCGTGTAGCCGTCGAAGGTATCAGCGGCGTCCCCCTGGACGAAGGCTTCACGACTTGGGCCATGAAGCGCGGCAATGAACTGGAACCAGAAGCCCGCCACCGTCACGAAGAAGAAGCCGGTGTGATTGTGGAGCGTGCTGGGTTCGTCACCACCATGGATGGCGCATTCGGTGGATCTGCTGACGGCTTGATAGGCGATACAAAGGGCAGCGAATACAAGTGCCTTGTGTCCCCCGAGGGCCTGCGCGATGTACTGCTGGAGAACGACATTAGCGCGTTCACCGACCAGATTCAAGGCTGCATGTGGATCACGGGCCGCACGGCATGGCATTTCGGCCTGTACTGCCCTGCCCTTGCGGCAATCGGTATGGACTTTACGTGGCAAGAAGTTGCCCGCGATGACAACTACATCGAAAAGCTGGAGTCGGACCTGATGCGCTTTCGTTCCCTGGTTCAGCAGTACACGTCAAAGCTGCGACTGATGGGCCGGTCTGCAAATGTCGATTTGATGCGCCAAGCCGCATAACCCTTTCCCTCAACCCTCCACAACTTCAAGGAGAACACCATGGCAACACCACCGCGCCCGTTCACGGACACACTCAACTCATTGCGCTACGGCACCCTGAGTGATGACCTCACCAAAGCCCTCAACGACTTGACTTCCAAGTGTGCAGACTCTGGCAAGCAGGGCACGCTGACGCTGAAACTCGTCCTCAAGCCGGGTAACGGCGGGCAAATCGAAATCTCCGACGACATCAAGATCGTGATGCCCAAGGAAGTCAAAGGCTCCAGCATCTTCTGGGCGACACCAGAAGGCAACCTCACGCGCGAAGACCCAAAGCAGCGCTCTATCGAAGGTCTGCGCACGCTGGACCAAGCAACCGGCGAACTGCGTCGAGTCGGCTGATGCAAGAGCAAGAGCACGACACCAAAGAAGAAGAAAAAGACACCCGAATCCCCATCGGACCTTTTGACGTTTAACCCCTTCACTTTTTGAGAACCTTATGAGCATTGATACCGTAAGCGGCACCGCCAACAAGGGCAAGTTGCAGATCCCTGAAATCTTCACCATCGGCATTCCAGTACTGGAAGGTGGCGACAAGTACGCCGTGGGCTGCCGCCTGCGCTACCGCATTGACGGCGGCAAGATGCTCATGTGGTTCGACATGCTGCGCCCCCACAAGGTTGTGGAAGACGCCATCAAACAGGTCTGGCTCTCTATCGAAGAAGGCACCGGCCATTCAATCCTGAACGGTAACTAAAACCATGACCGTCACCCAACACAGCGAAAAATCTCACTCCGAACGCATTGCCGAAATCGTTGCGGAACTGGCAGAGCAAAAGCGTGCTTATTTTGTGGACGGAATTGAACGCCCAATGGCTGTACGGGTGACGCTTGAGGCTGAACTTGCCCGCCTGCGCCTCGAAAAATTGCAGCTTCACAGCGCCGAAAAGGCCAGAACGATGCAGGTACGCCAGTTGCGCGGCGACCTGTTGAAAAAAGCCCTTGCCGACCTCGGCCATGTGTCGCTGTATGAAACATGCAACGCCCAGGCCGAATGCCTGATTCCCCCAGTCAACCAGCGATAACACCATGGCATCCGTAAATAGAGTCATTGTTGATGTTGATGAAATACAGAGAATGTATGTCTCTGATTTTCTGAGCATCCCACAGATAAGCAGCGCCATCGGCGTATCACAGTCAACAGTCAGGAACCGCCTTCATGATCTTGGTGTACTCCGCGCCAGAACCGAGGCGATCAGAGTAGCGGCAGCAATCGGCAGGCTAGGTAGCGGGCTGCGAGGAAAGACAAGAACCTTTACAGAAGATTGGTGCCGCAACATTTCCACTGCCAAGCTGGCATTTGGTGAAAAGTTCGCCAAAGGGGTGGCAAAAAAAACAAGTGGCTATATGGAGTTCACTCGCGGCCAACACAAAGGCCGAATGGTCCACGTTGTCACCATGGAAGAAAGCATTGGCCGCAGGATTCTTCCGGACGAAGTTGTTCATCACATTGATGAAAACAAAGCCAACAACCAGTTGACCAATCTGCAACTAATGACCAGATCTGAACACTCCGCACTTCACAGCCAAATCACAGTCAAAAACAGAAAGCGAGATAGTCATGGCAAGTTTGAATAAAGTCCACCTAATTGGTAACGTGGGGCAAGACCCAACAATGCGCTACATGGGCGACGGCAAAGCAGTCTGCAACATATCCGTAGCCACCAGCACCCGCCGCAAGAACCGCGAAACGGGCGAAGTCACCGAGTCCACCGAATGGCACCGCGTCACCTTCTATGAACGCCTTGCAGAGATTGCCGGTGAATACGTGCGCAAGGGCAAGCCCGTGTATGTGGAAGGCCGCCTAAAGTACGGCAAGTACACCGACCAAGCAGGTGTAGAGAAAAACACGGCAGAAATCATCGCTACCGAATTGCAATTGCTGGGTGGCCGCGACGACGCACCACAGCAAGGCCAAGCGCCACAAGGCCAGCCCGCACAGCGCCAACAGCAGCCACAACGCCAACAACGGCCAGCAGAGCCGCAACGTCAACAAGCCCCGCGCCCCGCCAGCGGGTTTGACGATATGGACGACGACATCCCGTTTTAAAACCCGAACCCACAACACACCCACTCAAGGACAACCATGTTTGACAATCTCACCAGCGGCTCAGTGAAGACCGCAATGAAAGATGCTGGAGCCAAGTCTGCCGATCTGTGGATGGTCCCCATTGCGGACATCCGGGAGGCCGAAGGCTTCAACGTCCGCGCCTACAACGCCCACCGCGAAGACCACAAGATTGCAAACCGCCAGGGCATCGGCGGCAAGAAGTTCTAACGCCGCGATAAGCGGTGCGAAGCATCCGATTGATTGACCTGTTATACGGACGAAGAAAGAACATATGCAAGCACTAAATTTGGCGAACAACAGCACAACAAACGCACGGCGAGAACTGGATTTTTACCCAACGCCGCCCGATGTTACCCATGCACTTATGAAGTTTTTGGACTTAGCGCCATGCACTATTTGGGAGCCTGCTTGTGGGGATGGCGCAATGGCAGAGGTACTGAAAAAGTATGCCACTACTGTGCTTTGCAGTGATTTGCGCGAGACAGGTTACGGCGAGGGTGGTGTGGATTTTCTGACGGAACGGCGCGACTGTGGCGCGATCATTACAAACCCGCCATTCAATGTGAGCGAGGACTTTATTCGCCATGCGCTACCGCAAGCTGGTGTAGTGGCGATGGTTCTTAAATCCCAATACTGGCACGCAAAGAAGCGTACCGCGCTTTTTACAGAACACCCGCCAGCATGGGTTCTACCGCTGACTTGGAGGCCGGACTTCATGGGTGGAGAGCGCGGTGGCGCACCAACGATGGAGGTTCACTGGACGGTGTGGGTGCGCGGGGACGCGGACACCAAATACCGACTACTTAGCCGAGTCGTATAACACCGGCAATGAGGGGCGCGAAGCGTCCCACTCGATTAACCAGTTGGGCTGAGGCCCGGAGAACAACGATGGATGACAGAGTGACCTTGATCGGAGTGCGCGCAGACGGCACGGAGGAAGTTTTGGGCACTGCGCCAACGCCAGTAAGGATGAAGGCCCGCGAACTTGCGAGAGAGCAGTTCGGGTGGTTTGAGGATGATGATGGCTCAGACGCTGAGCTGTGCTTTGGCGCAATGGATCAGCTCATCGACTGGATGCTTGCTCAAGGCTGGACACCACCGAAGCTGGTGGCAGCCTGAAGCCCAACGCAATGTAGACGTCAAACCCCGGTTGATACAGACTTTTATCCACCCAACAAAACCAGCCTCTAGCCCCCGTGGGGTATGAGCACATTGCTACATTAAATATAGCGACAAAGGACGCAAGATGACCACAACCCTACAAACCGCAGGCGAAGCCACCGGGTATCTGAGCAAGATTGAACGTATTGTTGCCGAGCAGGCAGTGGAGATTGAGAAGCTAAAGGGCCACATCAAACACATCGGCAACGATGCACTGCGCAGTGAGGTTGAGAAGCTGCGCAAGGATGCTGAGAGGTATCGCTGGCTGCGTCGTGGCGACAACGACGAAAAGGTTTTGGTCATCGGAAAGTATCAAAGCTATCTGCCGCGCAACGAAAAGCTAGACGAACTGATCGACGCCGCAATCCAAAAGGAAACACCATGACCACAGACACACAAGACTTGCAGAAGCGGCTGCGCGACATTGCAAGCAAAGGCGTATCTATGTGGGGCGACCTGCAAATGGAAGACGCTAAGGAAATCGAAATCTTGCAAGCAGAGCGCGACAACTTGGCGTCTGCAAATGCAAGGCTTACCGCAGAACTTGGCGACTTGCCCGAGGCACAGGCAGACATGCTGCACACGATCAAAGAATTGAAGGCGCGGCTGGCGCAAGCAGGCGCATCCCCGGCACGCAATAACCAGTTCATGACGCCCGGTTGTGGTGCTGGAGGATTGGGTGCAAAAGAAGGCGCACCCACGGTGAAGCCATTCCAGCAGCGCGTTTTGCCGTGGCTACATGCGTGCTTCGGTGATGTGATTGCTGCCGATAAGGTCGAGCGCAATCACCGGTTCCTTGAAGAGTCGCTGGAACTGGTGCAGGCATGTGGCTGCACTCAAAGCGAAGCACATCAACTGGTTGACTACGTATTTGGTCGGCCAGTGGGCGAGATACCCCAAGAGATCGGTGGCGTGATGGTGACTCTTGCCGCCCTGTGCCTCGCGCAACAGGTCGATATGCATGCATGCGGGGAAGCCGAGTTGACACGGATTTGGACCAAGGTGGAGGCCATCCGCGCAAAACAGGCTGCGAAACCGAAGCACTCGCCACTGCCACAGGCCGCGCAGCCAAGCCAAGCGGGGCTAAGCGACACACAGTTGCTCAACTGGATGCAATCGAAAGGTGGTCAATGGGTTTGCCGCGACTCAACAACCGGACGCGGCTGGAGGCTTTATCAATCAATGTACACCGGCTCTTTGTCGGTGCGGGAAGCAATCATCGCAGCCCTCAATGCTAAGGGAGGCGTATGACACAAAAAGAAGCCCGAAAAATCATGCTCTGGAAAGCCATCGAGCGCTACCGCAAATCAATCGGCGGCGAGAGCGAGAACCACCATACAGAATCACTGCACAACTACATAGACGACATGCTGGATGTGAGCGAGATGGACGAAGTTGCCCACCGGTTTGCCCACCCCCTAGCGCTTGAGCTTGAGTGCGTATTGGCTGACCGGAACACCAACTGGGACAGAGCCATGAACCTGATTGGCGAGTACCGCAGCGCGATGAATGCCATCCACGAACAACACAGCCCGACACACATGGGGGAGCCAGTGCTATGACAAAACAAGCTGATGCCAAGCGCCTATACAACGCCGTAGACCGGCTGTGCGTCATAGCAGGAACCGACACGCAAGAAACTGTTGAGTGGATGTGTGGTCAACATGGGGGAATGTCAAAACTATTAGCAGCTTACTTTTCACCCGATGTTAAGAGCCAATCTTTCGCAGAGAAGTACCCGCGCAACCCCGATGCCAAATGCAAATGCGAGCACTGGCAGGCTTGCATTGAATGCCACCCGACCTATATTGAATCCGCGCTAAAAGGTGATGTATGAAACTCGTAGAAAACGTAACCGTACTGCCGGTTATCACAAGCCTAGACCTCGACGTTGAGCGCGTACTGCAAGCGGCCATTGACGCCAAGCCAAAGCGCGTATGGGTGATTGGCGAAGATGCTGATGGGGGCTTGTACTTTGCATCGACTTGCGCTGATGGTGGCGAGGCATTGTGGTGGATGGAAAAAGCCAAACGCGCATTGATGGAGATTTCGGAATGACCCACCAATGTAAATCATGCGGAGGCTTCTGCGGGAAGGCTGAACGCAAGCCAAACGGTCGGCCACTGGTGAACAAGGCACACTACGAATCTGTGATGCACCCGGTTGCGCCGGAGCCTGATGTATCGGCCCACATTCATTCTGTGGCCAGAGAACTGACCCAAGGACTGAAAGACTGGCAAGCAGGCCGACAGCTTGATTCCAAAGCCGCTCAGGACATGCGTACAGCATGGCTTAATTCACCAGCCTACGCCCGTCTTCGCCGTGCCAACGCTATCCGAGCCATCGACGCCCACAAGACCGTAGTGCGGCACCATGCGGCCAAACGGCGTGCATCACAACTCAAGCAATCGCCTGATTGGGCAGACCAAGCCAAGATCAAGGCCGTTTACCAGCACGCAAAGCACTTGACTGAATCCACAGGTATTGCGCACCATGTAGACCACATTGTCCCGCTGACTGGGCGACTTGTGCGCGGGCTGCATGTGCATAACAATTTGCAGGTTATTACTGCTTTAGAGAACATGAAGAAACATAACAAATATGAGGTTCTTCCATGAGTGAACTAGAACTACTGCGCCGCGAAGTCGCAAATCTGGTGGCTAATCTCTCTCCTTATATCGGCCAGGAGGAAATGCAGGCACGGTATAGTGTTACCGGGCAGACGCTGTTAGCCATGGAGCGCCGACGCGAAATACCGGCCAGGGTTTCTGGCCGCTGGGTCCGGTCCGAAGTATTAGCCTGGGAGACTGCACGGAATATGCACGGAAATCAGTCGAGACCCGCATGAATAGGGCCTTTAGCAGGCCCATTTCGGGCCGCTGATTTCATGCTGATTTCACGCCCTATAGCTACAACGCAATAGCTTTGCCAGAAAACAAGCCCATAATCCTGTAATCCGTGAACCATCTGCACGGAATCTGCACGGAATTTACACGGGTTTTATGGCCTCCCCAAGCAAAACCAAGGAAGGTAGCTGGCGCATCATCGTCACCGTCAAGGGTGTACGCGATTCGGCTACCTTTGCCACCAAACGCGAGGCTCAGGAATGGGCTGGACAGCGTGAGGCTGAAATGCGTGCTATCGGGGCGGGGCGAATCTCGGAGTTCGTAACCACGCACCAAGCCATATCCCGCTACCTGGACGAGGAAACCCCGAAGCACCGGGGTTCCAGCCGGGAGCATGATCGCGTGGTTGCTCTCAAGGCGCAGTTTCCCGACATCCCTCTATCCAAGGTGACGCCCGCTCACATCATTGCGTGGCGCGATGCACGGTTGTCGCAAGTCAAGCCAGCCACGGCACTGCGCGAACTAAAGATTGTGGACCTGATCTTCAAACGCTGCTGCTCACTGGAGTGGCGCTACCTTCGGGAAAATCCCTGCAAGGGTGTCGACCGGCCAAAGGGTTCCGCGAGTCGCACAAGGACTATCAAGGGCACCGAAGTTAGGGCCATGTTGCGCCAGCTTGGATTCCCCAAACGGGATACGCCCGTCCATGCTGTGGGCTGGTTGTTTCTGTTGGCGCTCTGCACGGGGATGCGCCAGGGCGAATTGCTGGGCATCCATTGGGGCCATGTATTCCCCAAGTACATCCACTTGCCAAAGACCAAAAACACAGAGCCGCGTGACGTACCGCTATCCCCCGCCGCCCGCAAGATACTGGAGCGGATGCGGGGCTACCACGCGGTTAGCGTGTTCAATCTGACTACCGCCAAGACCACCCAAGAGTTTGCAAAGGCACGGACCAATACCGGGTTAAGTGGGTTCACATTCCACGATTCGCGCCACACCGCCGCCACCAGAATAGGACGATCTGGCAAGCTGACGCTTATGGAAATGTGCAAGATGTTTGGGTGGAAAGACCCGAAGATGGCGCTCGTTTACTTCAACCCGACCGGCGAAGATTTGGCCGACAAGTTGGGCTGAATCACTCCACCCCCGCCGCCGCCCGACATTCGTAGTAGATCCCGGCCACTTCCGTCAGCTTGTTGAGCACGGAGCCCATGGAATCATCGACTAGGGGCGTCAGTTTTGGGCAGCTTGCCACCACCAAGGGTGAGGTCGTTGGAGGGGGTGAGGGCTTGATTGGCCAAGTGCAAGCCGCCAGGAGTGAGCTTGCAATCAGCATAGACAGTATTGGTTTTGATTTCACGCTGTACCTCATTGGTGATGGTCGTGGACTTGACCTTGAGGCCAGCTATGGCCTTGGCTGATACATCGGTGGCCTTTTCAATGGCTTCTGTGATGTGTTTGTCTTCTCGGGCCTGGGCGGCAACCTCGTGGTCTGCCCCCAGCTTGAAACCGCCCGCACCGGCAGCGAGAACGGCGGCCAGGGCGGCAATAATCAGGTAGGGGTTCATGGCAGTGTCCTTAGCCGGGTGGATTGGAGATCTCAAGCCGCACAGTGCCGCCAGCACGTAGGTGCGGGACGACCAGCGCACGGACCTTGCCCAATGCGACTTGGCTACCCGCCACGGTGTTGACGCTGTTTCGCGTACCTGGGAGGGGGCAACCCTCGGTATCTTCTGCCTTGTTGCCGCCGTGGATACGGATGCCGACAAAGCCGTCCACGTTGTCAACGGTCAAAGTCTCAGGTCCAAAACGGGGGCTGTTTTGCAGGGACAGTGTGTAGGAGCCCGCTGGAATGGCCGTCTTGCCCTTGACCTTCCATTCAGCTACCGGGCGGCCAGCAACTTCGCGGATTTCGTCTTCCAGCACATCGCAAATGAATTTAGGGCCAAGGTACAGCTTGGAGAGCGTTGCGCCCCCTTGGCTGGGCTCCCGCACCATGGACAGGATCATCACGATTCACTCCGATGGTCCCGGTGCAGTCGTCGGGTAAAGCGCCTGGGCACGCCGTTGCGCCAGTTCCTTGCTGTGAGTGCCTGCACGCAAACTGCGATGGCTGCAAGCGCGATAGCCTCCCAAGTGGGCATGTATCCATACAGCGGGAAAGCCATGCCAGCAATCGCCGCCAGACCCAGAAGCCGTAGCGCCATCTTCACGTCGAACCGGGTATTGATGTCCACCAGCGTCGATCTGCAAAACACCGACCAGACCAAGGCCAAGCAAAGGATTTCCCAAAGAAGCAGCTTGTTCATTTGGGGCCTCCTGATATGGAAATGAGGGCGATCAACCGCTGCTTGATGGATTCAAAGACTTCGTGCCATTTATTGCCGAATGCCCCAATGACAAAGGCCACTGCAACGTAAACTTCTTTTACGTCAGTGACCTTGAGCCAGGGGGCGACAATGGCCGCCAAGATTGCAGTAAGCGCCAGGGCAGTGAGGATGCATCGCAGCATCATCCCGGCCCCCTGCCTGCGGGTCATCTTCTTGACACCGGCCAGCGCCCATAGGCTCCCGCCGACAGACCCCAGCAGAATGACAACATAGGGGCCAGCCGCTGGGCCGAACATTGCAACGGCAAGCGTCACAAGCGACACGCCTGCGGTTGCGGTGGATTGGATAGGCTCAGTCATGCGCCCGATTGTCCCAACGGACAACCAGAACGCGAAACCCTAGTGGGGGGTCAATCCCGCGTGAAGACCCACACCAAGCCAATCAAAATAATTATTCCGATTGGCCCGGTTGCTAACCCTGCACCCAGTAGCCCGATTGCAACGCTGACGTTGCCAAGGTTCACCGGGCTTCCAGTTCTTGACGCACAGCCGCGCGAATCTCTGCCGGGGCAGTCTTCGCAATACGCTGTTCTTTGGTCATGTTCATTTGCTTCACGCGGCTCAAGACTTGAGAGAATTTGATGCTGATGGGGGACTCGGGGTTGGTCGCATTCCATTTTGCCAGATCCTCCCGCGCAGCCTTCACTTTTTCAACGTCCTTTTCAAACAATCCCTTTGCCCACTCGTCGGCAATCTCGCTCTCGCGCATCTTGTTCAGACCAATCATTCGCACGGCCTCTTGTCCTGCGTCCTGCACGCGCTTTACATCATTGGGCTGGAACCCGATGGCCTTAGCGAGTACGTCTGAGCCGTCCACGTCAATGACCTTTTTCCCAGACTGGTCCCGATACATACCGGTGGTGTACATATCGTAGGCTTTGACGAGGTTCCGCGCCGCAACCGGCGAAGCGGTCATGATGGCACCATCCACTCCAAAAACATGCCCTCCTATTGCTTTTCCAGCAGCTTCAAACCCGCGCTTTGCCAAGTCACCCACGGGGCCAAGCACTTCCGTCACGTCCCTGGTGTGGTCGGTCTTCTTGGTGAACAGGCCCGTGCCTGGGATCAGGTTGCCCAGTCCCATGCGTCCGCTCACATCGATAGGCACACCGGGCAAGCCAGAAATGCCGCTCTCCATAAACCGTGCCCCGCCCTCGCCAAACAGTTCCACGAAAAACGCCTTGCGCTTCGCTGCACTGTCAAAGTTGTAGCCCATGGACTGCAACACACCGCTGATGATGTCGTCCAAATCCTCTGCGCCAGGGAAGCCACCGGCACCGGCCATCAAGAACAACACACCCAGCGCCAGCGCAGCGGCCTTCTTACCCTCGGGTCCGTTCTTCGCCATGCGCGAGAGCATTTCCACGTAGCTCACCGAAAACTGTTTGAAGGTGAACAGTGTTGCGCCGATAGCGCCCCGCGCCCACTTGGGTTTATTGCCCTTGTTGTAGATACCCTGAGTCTCGCTGATTGCCTTGCGTGCGAACCCGTCGGGGTCGGCCATGCCTTCGGCTACTGCGGTGCGGAATGCTGCAATAAACGTGACCCTGCGGTTGAACTGCTCGGCCACGCCGAACAGCTTGCCCCATGCCAGACCCAAGCGGGCAACCCCGTTTTGTGCCGTGGCCAGCGCATTGCCCGCCGTGGTGCCGTCGCCAGAGCGCAAAGCGCCCTTACCTTGGGATTGCTGCATCAACTGGTGCACCTCTTGCGGGCTCACGGTGCCATCTTCCTCTGCACGCTTGATAGCTGCATCCAGCTTGGCATCGCCCGTGCGGGCTTTCAGAGCATCCTGCATGGCCGCCGTCATCTGCTTGGCCGCCTTGATGCCGCCGCCGTACTGCGACAGCCAAGGGAATGTCATGGTTATGGGCTGTGTCAAGTTGACCATGGCCGATGCAACGCTGCCGCCAATGTACTGGGCGAACATCAAACCACGTACCGCCTGGGCTTCTTCCATGGGGTTCTGGATGTAGTCAACCAGTTGCACGGCTGCATCCTTCAACTCGCCGTCGCCGTTCTTGGTGCCGTCGGGGTTCTGGCCGACCACGCTTGCGGCTTCGGACATTTCACCCATGTGCAGGTTCTTGGACGACTGGCGGGCGTTGGAGTAGACGAACCCGGCCAGCACCCGGCCCGCGTCTTCGCTGAATCCAGCAATGCCCTTGCGGGTCATCAAGCGTTTCATGCTGGAACGGTTGTTCTTCGCCAGCTTGATGTATGTCTGGAAAGCCTTGGCCGCCGCGTCGTCGCCCTTGGCCTCCAACCCCAGCATGTCGCCAAACAGTTCCAGCGTTTCAGGGCTCACGCCAGCGAACAGTTTGTATTCCTCCTGGGACACGGTGTCACGCTTCACGGTCGCACCTGGGTGCAACGCCGTCATATCCCGCGCCATCTTCGCCGCGTCCATGGTGGACTCAAACATGCCGAAGTAGACCCGTTCGCCCTCGGCGTCCAGCACGTCTACCGTGTGTTGCCCAAAGCGGGACAGCGGAGCATAGCCACGGTCGATCAAGTCAAGCGCACGGGTGCCCTTGTCGATGATGGTGTTGGCCGTGTCGGTCAGCACGTTGGTGCGTGCGGAGTCGCCGTCATCCGTCAGAGACAACAGGTAGTCGCGCAGGGTTTCAGCCGCCTCCATGGCGGTCTTGCTGCTCTGCACCACGTCGCGGATGGGTGCCGCGTCTTTGCCCGCGTAGCGCAGCATGTCGGTGATAGCCAAGTTGGTAAGGCTCTTGTTGGTGGCCGCGCGAAACTCCTTGTACAGCGGGATCTGCTTTTCGTTCAGCCCGAACATGGACTTCAACTCGGCATCCTTCCACACCACGCCAGGGCGCAGCATTTCCCGCTCGTACTTGCTTTCAATCAGGGCGTTGTACTGGTCAAGCTGCATCCCGCGCCACATGGTCATCACCTGATTGGAAACGAGGTTCTTGCGAATCAGGATCTGCGCCTTGTCGGCGGTCGGGATCTTCGCGGCCTCGGCCTCCAGTACTTCCATCTTTACCGGCTTGCCGGATGTATCCCGGCCCCACAGCAAGGTGCCTTCAAACACCGGGCGGCTCAGTGCCTTGGCATCTTCTGGGCTCATGGCAGCGCGTGTGATGTCCTTCCAGCTTTCCAGCTTCGGCAAGATGGTCGGCGCAAGGTCTGCCGCCTCGGTGGCAAAGTAGCTCACGTCGTTGATGAAGTTCTGCACGCCATCAAACACCCGCTTGAAGGCCGTGGACCGCTGGGCAAGGTTGTATTGCGTGCCCACGGTCTTGTGCCACCAGTTCAGTTTGCCGGGTACAGAGCCAATCAGGTCGTTGACCTTGTAGCCTGCGGGTAGCGCCACGTCGCGCACGCTGTTGGTTGCGCTGGTCAGGGTGTCGCCAACGGAGCGGCTGAACATGGTTTCAGCATCGTCTGCCCTGCTCATAGCTGGCAATCCACCGCCACCACCGCCAGGGCCGCCACGCTCCACCCACGCACGCGCGGGCAGGATGTAGTTCTGGATCAGTTCATTGTCCGACAGGCGCATGTTGTTGAAACCCGGCACGTTCTGGCGCAGCCAAGTGCGTACAGCCGCAATGGCACGCTGCACGAATCCAAGCTCGGGCTTTGTCTGGGCTAGTTCTGCAAGCACTTCCTCTGCTGCGGTGAACCGGTCCAGTTGGCTACCCATCTTCAAACCGTACTGCGTGATCTTCGCGTCCACTTCTGCTTTGCGCATCATGGCCACGCCCCGCAAGATAGGGCGCAGTGCCTTACCAAAGGTGCCGCGTAGACCGTAGTGGCCCAGCGACTCATGGAACAACACTCGCGCGATGTCGTTGGGCGTGCCCAGCTTGGACGACATCAAGTACACGGTGCCCTTGTAGTAGAAACCCTCCGGCGTGCCGGATGCCCCGCCGCTTCGCTGGCGCTGGTCTTCTGCCCTGACTTTCTCAGGGATCACCGGGTCGTTCATGTCGAAAGCGATAACCACCTCTGGCGGGTTTTCCCAATGCGATGCGATGCCGCGTGCCAAACGCTCCACCGATTCATTGGCCTGGGACTGTGCGCCACGGCTGAACGTGGGGCGGGAGAAAACCACGTCGGTTGTATTTGCCGTGGTGTCTGGGATAGCTCCCATCGCACCTTCAAGGGTTTCCCCGTCGGCGGTCGCGGTCACACCAGCACTAGATAGGTTCCTCAAAACCTCTTGGTGCTTCTTGCGCAGTTCCACCAGCTTTGGCTGGTCCGGCCAGTCACCAGATACAGGGGCTGCATCCAGTTCGGCCTTTTCCCTCTTGGCGTTTTCCAGTTGACGTTTTTCATATTCGTGCTGCTGGCGGGCGCTCACGGCCAAGTTTTCAGCCATAACCACCACCACTGGGACGGTGCGCTCTATCCCCGCCTCATCTACAGCATAAAGGCTGCGAGCATTTGAAATAGTCTGCCCCATATAGGTCAGCACTACGTCAAGCACTTTTTCAAGTTTTGCGCTCTGCCCTTCGACTGATACGCTAAATGGCCCCAGCTTGCCAATCTCCTTGACTTGCTCATCGGCAATGGATTCGGCAACTGCCTGCCGAATGGCCGTAGCAATTTGCGTCCGGCGATTGAATGCTTCTCCACCAAACGTCCAGGCTATCGGCTCCCGGTCGCCTCGAAGGTTGGAGAATGCTTCGGTCAGTTTGTCGCGGGAAGTGAACACCTCGCCGTTCATGTTCACCGACAACGGCACAGGGCGGGCGGCCCACGGGTTGTAGTCGGCGGCCTTCTTGTCCTGCTCGGGCTCGGCTGCTACCTGGGCTTCCGTCAGTTGGCGGCCTCCATACTTGCCGTCGGCTTGGCGCTGCATGTAGACCTTGTTGTCGATCATGGCCAGGAGCACTGCCCCGGCTTCCTTTGCGTCGGTGTAGTCCTTGCCGTCGATAGTGGCCTTGAAGCCCTCGCCAATGGCGGCCAGTTCAGTGCGGTACTGGTCGGATGCCTCGGCCATGCCCTTGGACGATTCAATTTTTGCCGGTAGGCTTTCCAGCTTCTGCGACACGCTATTTTTGCGGCTTTGCAGGTCGGACTTCTGGGCATCGAATGCCCGCTTGCGCTGCTCCAGCTTCTTGATTTCGCCCTTGATCTGGATTTCGCGCAACAGGTCGATATTGCCGGTGGCCGCCGCTTGCATTTCGCCTGCGGACAGTTCCAAGTCTTCAAATGCGTTTTCGATGTCGCGGCCAATCTTGCGGGTGCGCAACTGGTTAATCATCTTGAGTTTGGTTTCCTGAACCTGCCACATGCGCATGTCCAGTGTGTCCTGGGTCACATAGGCCAGGATCTCTACTTCAAAGCCTGGGAGCCCGCCCGCGCGGCCTTCAACCGGGGCCAGGGTGTTGCCCTGCCGGATAACGCGCCCTTCGCGCTGCTCCACGTCTGACGGCTTCCACGGCACGTCCAGATGGTGCAAGGCGACAAGCCGCTCCTGCACGTTGGTCCCAGCGCCCAGCTTCTGGGTGGAGCCCAACAAAATACGGATCTGGCCCGAATTTACCTTGCGGAACAGACCGGCCTTTTGCTCGTCCGTGTTGTAGTCGTGGATGAAGGCGATTTCGTTCTCGGGGATACCCTTCTCAATCAGTGCGGCTTTCAGGTCGTCGTACACAGAGAATCCACGCTCGGCGGCCTGCATGGCTCCCAGCCAGTCGCGGCCCTTGGCTTCCAATTCCTCCTGCGCGTCCTCGGCGTCGTCGATCTTCGCCTGGGCGGCCTCGTCACCCAGCGCAGCACGGCCCAACAGTTCATCGCCATACCCGGCTTCAATGCGGTCCTTGAGTACTTGGTACTCTGCCAATTCCTTCTTGGCAGTCTTCAAAGGCGTGCCAAGGTCAGAGAACACCAGTTGCGTGCCCTTCACATCGTTGTACTGCTTGTAGCGGGCGAACAGTTCTTGCGATGCACGGTCGATGCGTCCACCGGCTTCCCGAACGGTGATAGTCGGGTCCACCAGCCGCACATCCATGGCGGCCTTGCGGGCGTCGGACATGATGACAAGAATATTGTCTTCACCCTTCTGCGGCGGGCCTTTGCGCTTCTCCAGCGCCAGGGCACGATTGGCGATGTCGGCCATGTACGCTTCCTGGGCGGCTGATTTGCGCAGCGACATAGGCGTGCGCTTGCCGCCTTTCAGCTTGGGCAATGGGAACTCGCGGCCCTGGTTTTCTTCCGAGAATGCCTTTTTGACATCCTCCATGGTCACGGTGTCGGAAACTTGGTCAAACACCTTCAATAGCTCGGGCGTGTTGACGAAGTTGCTCATGCGGTTTTGCGCCTTGAAGCCGTCGGCACTGGCCTTCTGCATCCACACCTGTTCAACCGATGCGTAGGTGTTGGCCCATGCGTCGAACGACTCAAAGCCCATTTCCTCCATCTGCGTTGGCATGAGGTAGCGCATCATGTGGTACATCTCGGCCAGCGAGTTGGATACCGGAGTGCCGGTCGCAAAAACCACCCCTTGCCCGCGCCCGTTGCGCTCATACAGTTGGTTGGCCTTCACGTACATATCATAGGCACGCTGGCTGCCCTTGCTATCACCCAAGCCCGCAATGTTCTGCATCTTGGTGCTGAACATCAAATTCTTGAACATATGGGCTTCATCAACAAACAGTTGGTCTACACCCAGTTCCCCGAAGTCGAGTAGCGAGTCCATGGGCTTGTCGCGCAGTGCCTTGATGCGGTTCTCCAGGCGCTCCTTGATGCCCTCCAATTGCTTGATGGTGCGCTTCTTCTGTTGCTTCTCGCCGTCGCCGTTGTCCACTTCCCGAATGGTCTTGACGATGTTTTCCACCTGCTTGGTGTTGAATGCGGCCTCAAAGTCAGGCGCTGGCCGGATGAACCCATAAGACGAGTGCGCGATGATGACGGCATCCCAATCGCCCGTGGCGATCTTCGCCAGGAACTTGCGCCGGTTGGACTTTTCAAAATCCTTCTTGGTCGCGGTCAGGATGTTGGCACCGGGGTACAGCTTGTAGAAGTCAGCCGCCCACTGCTTCACCAAGTGGTTCGGCACCGCGATCATGGGCTTCTTGGCCAGACCGGTGCGGCGCAGTTCCATCGCAGATGCGATGACGGTATAGGTCTTGCCGGAGCCCACTACGTGGTCAAGCAGGGCCGTGCGGTCCTGCACGATACGCGCGATGGCGTTGCGCTGGTGGCGTCGGAACTCCACAATAGCGTTGGGCACCTTGCCAGGAAACGTCATCCATGCGCCGTCATACTGGCGGGTCACATAGTTGTTGTTGGTGTCGTTGTACGCGCGGCCCAGCAGTTCGGCCCGGTCGGCGTCGGAGAATAGCCAGTCTTGGAACTTGTCGCGCATTTCCTGCGCCTTGGCGTTGGCATTCTCCGTGCCGGTCACGTCGGTGTGCGTCTTCCCCTCGGCGTCTTTGTACGTCACCTTGACCGGCTTGTTGTTCAGCAGCGCAGAGAGAATGTCCGAGCCCCGATAGTCCGGCGTGCCCCATGTGTTGGTGTTGGCGGTGTCGCTCCCGGCGTGGATGTAGGACGAGTAGCCGCCCGAAGCCTTCACATACTTGATGCTGGCGTCCGTGCCCTCGCCCAACAGGCTCTTGGCAAAGTCTTGGTAGACCGACTCTGGCACCCATGGGGAACCGATACGCGCGTTGATTTCATGCGCTCCAACGTCCTCGGGCTGCACAGTCTCCAGGGCCTTGATGTTGTTGAACATGCCCGCCTGCTTGGCTTGCACCAGCTTGGCGCGGACATTGCCCGACAAGTAGGCATCGCGCAGCACGTATTCACCGGTCGCGGGGTCGTTGAACAGCAGCGGCGAGTCACCGCCAGACAGTTCGTGCAGCGCCTCGTCGGCATCCTTGCCCAGCAGTTCACCGATGTATTTGGTGTCCAGCCTGCCACGCTCGGCCATGGACACATTCAGCGCATCGGCGGGGCTCTCCACCTTGGCAACTTGCTGGCGGGCGTCGATCACCCGGCGGGTGAATATCGGCCCCTTGTTGGCCGTGGATGGCACCATCTTGATGCCCATGGACTTGGCAGCGGCCAGACCGATTGCCGGGGTGTAGCCATACTCCAGCGAAGCCAGTAGCGGGAAGTCTGGATCATCACCAAACACCCGAATGGTGCCGGGGTCGTTGATGCGCCCATGGTCCTTGGTGAATGCGTCGTACTGGTCGTTCAGCGTCTTGCGCAACGCTTCCATGTTGGCATCATTGGCCAACTCGGCGGCCAGCAGGCTACGCACGGTGGAGCGCATACCGGCCAGGGACTTGATGCGGTTAAACCCGTTGTCACCCAGCTTGGTTTCTTCGGTCCACTGGCTCTGTGCGGTCACTTCCTGCGCCCGCGCCTCGCCCGCGATGTCCTTGATACGCTGGAACAGCTTGCCGTCTTCCTCAAAATACCCGCCCTCTTGCACCTGGGGGTTTTGCAGCGTCTTGATAAGCGCGTCCTGCAAGCTGGCCGTGTTGGTGATGGCGCGGTCCACGTAGACATTCGCGGGCAGCTTGGATACCGCCTCCTTGAGCAATGCCGCTGTGTCTTGTCCAGGCTTTTGCACCAGTGCGGTGGATTCACCCCGGTACATGGTCCCATATGCGCCAAACTTGCCCAGCATCATTTCTGGGTGGTCGATGAAATACTGGTTCAGCGGGACAGTGCGCCCTTCTGCGTCAGTGATTTGGCCAACGGCCAGCCACTCCTTGGCATTCGCACGCGCGGCCTTGCCGCCCCACTCCGATTCGGGCAGCTTCTGCAAGAAAATCAGGTCGGTGGTTACTTCGGTGTTCGCGTTCTTGCTGAATGCGTTGTTCGGCAACCGGATAGCGCCAAGTAGTTTTGTCTTTTCAGCGATGTACTTCCGCGCGGTGTCGGTTTGAGCATCCATGAAAGAATTGGTGATGACCTGGGCCAGAATGCCGCCCTCGCGCAGCATGTCCACTTCCTTGGCGAAAAAATAGTTGTGCAGGGACAGGCCAGACAGGTGCTTGCGCCCCGAACGGTCTACCTGTGGATCTGACGCGAACGGGGGATTGCCGACCGCCACGTCGTAGAAGTCATCATTGCCGACGAACTCGGTGAAGTCTGCCTCTTGGATGTTCTGCTGTGGGTACAGGTTGCGGGCAATCTTCGCGGAGAACGGTTCCCGCTCAATGGCGGTGAACCGGCTTGCGCTGCGCATGGTCGCGGGCATCAAGCCAATGAAGTTACCTACACCGGCTCCACCCTCCAGGGCGCGTCCACCGGCAAACCCGAAGCGCTCCAGGGCGGCATAGATGCCGTCCTGAACCACTTGGCGGGACGTGAAGTGGGCGTAGCGCGTGGATACCCGTGCGTCGGCATAGTCACGCTCCGACATCAAGCCCTTCAACTCGGTGTATTCCTTGGACCAGTCGGCGTTATCTTCGTCAAACGCCTGGGCCAAACCGCCCCAGCCAACGTACTTAGCCAATACGGCCTGCTCGGTCGGCGTGGCCATGCGGCCATCGGTGTCCAGTTGGGTCAACAGGCGAATCGCCTCTATGTTGCCCTTGAACTTGGCCTTTTGCCCGCCTTCGCCCAGTGCGAAGTCGTCTTCAATGGTGAAGTCTGCAAACGCTGGCGCTGGTATCGGCGCAGCGTTGGGTGCCGGGTTGGCTGGTATCAGTCCTCCCGTTCCCCCGGCAGTATCAACGAACCCAAGCCCCGGTTGTATTCCTGCATCGCCTTGAACCCCGGACTGTCCGGCGCTTCCTCGCTTGCTTCGCTTTCCTCGGGCGGGAACAGGTACTGCTCCCGTGTCGCTTCCCACGCCTCCTGATACTTGAACCCCTGCGCTATCAGTAGATCCATTTCCTTCTGGGTCGCCTCTGCCGCTTCCGTCAGGGCTTTCTCCAGTTGGTGCGACTTCACCAGTTCCCGAAACTTGCTCGGTTGAAACTCCCTCCAGTGGGTTCGGGCTTGTGCTATCCAGTTTGAGTGTTGCATTTTGGGTATCCTTGGCCGGAGTATCGGCTTCATCTTCTGATTTTTCAAGTTCCTCAAGGGAATCGAAGCCCGCGACCGTCTTTTTAGAAGTCACTGGCTTGTCCTTGTGGCGACCGGCCACAGAGATATAGGCACCCTGCAAGGTGTCGAACGGGATGGCGTCAGCGGTTTCTTGGTCGATGCCATTGGCGATGAAGTCGCGCACGTAGGCCACGGCCTGCTTAAACGACACAGACCCTAATTCAATTGCACCGTCAAATAGTTCTATGACGATGGGCAAAAGCTGTTGTTCTTCCTCCTGGGTCCAGTTCATGCGCGTGTTCTTGCCTGCAAGGTGGGCCAGCTTGCCCAAGGCGTTGAACATCTTGGCTTTGGCGGCCTTCGCTTCGTCGGATAGGGCGGCTTTGGCGTCAGGCTTTGCTACAGTTTCCGTAGCTACGGGCGCATTATCGGCGGGGGCTAGAGGTTGTTTTGTCTCTGCCTTCACTTCCTCAATGCTGGGCACGTCATCACGCTTGCCGTCGATAAAGTCTTGAATGGCCGGTGAACTGGACTTTGCCCCGGAATACGTCGGGTTTGGCTTTGCCTCGTAGCTCTGCATTTCTGCGTCAAGCTCGTCGTTCTGGCCTTCCAGTTGCGCAATCTCCCGCTTGATCTGGTTGATCTGCGTTTCCAGCCGGTCATCACCAACCATGCCGTTTGCATCCTGCTTGGCTTGCAACTCCATCAGCATGTTGCGGGCTTTGGTGACTGGGCTTAGTTCAGCCGCATTCGCAGTTTGCATATTGCGAACGGGTGCAGCATCCGGCCCCATCACCTTGACCAGCTTGTCCTGCACGCGCGGTGCCAGATTCTCCCAAGACTTGAACTGCAACTTGTCGGCGGTAACCTGGGGAAACCCTGCCTTGAGGATCAGGACCATCCGGTCAACATTGCGGGTCCGCGTCCACTCTATTTCGGCTACGCCTTCTGGGGTTTCGGCTGGTTGTTGCGCTTTTGACGGCTTGGCTTTGGTGGTTTGAGTGCCATTGTCTTGTCCTTGAGTAGTTGCTACAGGTTTGATAGCTGCTTGCGCAGTATCTGCGGGGGCTACAGGCGCTTCTTGCTTGGATACGATGTCCCAGCGCGTTGCACTTGTCTTCACGGCCTTGTGGGTGTCCTTCAAACCATTCTTGGTGATGAACTCCCCGGCCTTCATGGGGTTGCCGAAATAGGCCGAGCCCTTGGCAATACGGTCTATGGCCTTGGCACGCTTCTGCGGGATGCCAAACAGGTGATCCATGTCGGCCTTGACGCTACCAAGGCTGGCGGGGCCGGGTGCTGGTTTCCCTGCGCTCCCTGCGCTCCCTGCGGGATTTTTCTCTACCCCATTGGCTTCCACCTGGGCGGTTCTGGCTCCGGGTGCGGGTTCAGCGGCATCTGTATTTGCTCCCACAGCTTGCGCCTGCGCGTCTGGCGTGGCTTCGGTTCGCGCTGTGGGCTCGTTGGCTGCTGGCGTTGGGTTTTCGACACGGAGCACGTCCTTTGCGGTGAAGCCTGGGCCTGCACTGGCAGTCACCTGCGTGCCAAGCGATTTTGGCTGTGGGTTTCCTTGGGCTACTGGCGCTGCATTGCCTCCACCGGCCTGTTCACCAGATTGACCCACGTAATCAGCAACTGCTCCGCTCGGGTTGTCTCCCTCGGAGAGTCGATCAAGTTGTCCAAATTCCACGCCTCCAACGGCGTTATCGCCAACAGGTCCAGCGGGTTCTGTGCTTCCGGGTTCAGTTCCAGTAGTTGGGCTGACATTGAATGCGTCCTTGAGTCGGGCCACAAAGCCATCAAACACCGGGGCAATGGTCCAGCCAGTGCCCTCCAACTTTGCGCGGCGTGCTGCTGCAAACCGTGTTGCAAATGGTGCGCCCATGCCGTTGAGGATGTCGCCATCCTGGGTGCCTTCGTACTTGCGGCCACCGTCGGCCACCGCTTGATTGCTGAACAGAACCGCCCGCTTGTCTTCCTCGGACATCTGCGCCTCGGCCAATGGGCCTTTGGTGATTGCCTGGGTGGCTGTGTCCTGCTGCTGCGCTTCTGCCTCCTGCTGGGCCATGTGCGCCTCGTAGACGGCTCGGTCTTGGTCAACGACCTGGGTCTGCTGGATTTCGTCATGGATGCCGCCGTCCACCGCACCAGCGGCCACGCGAGACAACGGGCCAGCTTCGGGCGTGATGCCCATGGCCTGGGATGGCTTGATGGGGTCAAGGGCACCGGTAGATGCCAAGATTTCATCGTCATGGCTTGCCACGGCACGCTGGGCGGCCAACTGCGCATCGCGCTCTTGCTGCTGCTGCGCCTGCTGGGCGGTCAGTGCCGCACGGCCATCAGGCGGCGTAGTCTGCGCGACGTTCGGCGCACCCACTTCCTCAGATTGCACAGTTGCAAGCTGGGTGCTGGGGTCCAATGCCAAATCAGGCCCAGGAGGGACGGTTGCCGGTGGAAGTGGCGTATTGCGCGACAACGCACCCATGCCCGCACCCATAGCGCCGCCAGACAGCAAGCCCATGGCTGCTGCTGCATCCAGATCCTGCGACCAGTCCTTGCCAAGCGCCACGTTATGTAGCGCCTGCTCGGACAGTGACTGTGGCAGTTCTTCCAACACACCTTCGGACAATGCGCCCTCGGCGGCACGGCGAATTATTCCCTTGTCTGCACCACGCGCACCGGCTTCCAGCGTGCCGCCCGCAATCGCGGTATCGGCGTCGGCAATGCCCAGCTTGTTGGATACTTTGCCGCCCAGTGCTCCAAATACGCCCCCGACCACGCCAGACAAGCCAGCAAGCCCCGCCTGAGTACCCGTGATGTACCCGTCTTCGGTCTCCTGCCGGATGCCCTCGGCGGCAGATCCAGCGCCCACAATACCTTCGCCAGCCGCACCAGCCGCGACCGCGCCCACCTTGGGTGCAGCGGCCATCAGCGCACGCGCACCAACACCGACCGCGCCAATCATGGGCACAGACTCGGCAATGGCGTTGCTTATCAAACTGGGGTTTGTCAGGGCCACGCCCGCCTTGTCGATGAAGCCCTCGGCGTCGTTGAACTGCTGTTGCTTGCCCTTGTAGTCGTCAGACTGGAAGCCGCTCAGTACGCTCTTGGCGTCTTTGAACCGAACTCCAGAGTCTTCAACAAACTTGCCCGCGCGGCCACCAGATACCAAGTCGGCAAGGCCGACCACGGTTTCAGGAACGGCTACAACGCCTTTGGCAACCGATAGGCCAAGGTCGCCCAGCTTGCGGGCTGCACTCGCGGGCTTTTCCAGGGTTGCAGTAGAGGGGTCAAATGCTTCTTCGGCCTTGGCCGTGCTTGCGTCAAATTCAAATGCCATTAGGCGCTCCGGTTAGGCTGGAATAAATGCTTTGCCGTCCCACTTGGCACGGTTTCCTTTTGCATCGGTGTAGACTTTTTCTGTCTCGTACTGGCCTTGCGGCTTCGCCTGCTTGCCAGACATTTCCCCTGTGCGTTTGTTGTACAGGCTGTAGATAGGCGCGTTGGTGATCGGGTCAACGCCGGTCTGGATCTTGTCGAACAGGTCTGGCGCTGGTGCCTTCTCCTTGCCGGTCAAAACCCGAACCCGCGCCGCGTTGTCTTCGCTTGGGTCTTTGTCGTAGGCGTCAAATGCTGCTTGGAGTCGCGCTTGTTGCTTCGCGTCCAACTCAGCCTTGGCAGCGTTGCGGGCCTCCTGCGACTTCTCAATGCCGAAGCGGTCTTGCGCAAGCTGCTGGGTGGCCTTCACTGCATTGGCCTGAACCGCTTGGCCGCTGGCGGTGATGTCCTGCCCGCGTCGGGTGGTCTGGTCGGTCATGGCGAGTCGCTGCATGGCTGATGCGTTGTTGCTGGCCTGCCCTTGTTGGCCATCAAGCGCAGCAAGGCTCTGTGCTGCTACCGACTTCTGCGCACGGGTCGCATCGTTGACGGTCGTGGACGACAAGGTGCTCTCTGCCCGCTGGCGTGCGCGTTCGCGGTCTATCTTGTCGCCAATCTGTTGCTCTACGGCCTGCTGGTTTTGCCCGCTGGCAAAGTTCGCGGCGTCTTTGGCCTCGCGCTCGGCCTGCATCTGGTTGCCCAGCGCGATGTCTTTCTGGGTCTGCGCGTCGCGCTCTGCCTTCCCGCCCATTGCCACCGGAGAACCGGGCGGCTGCGACATGCGGACTGCGGCTCCAGGCATTGCAGGCGCAGAAGCACCAGCCGCTGCAACTGGCTTCGGCGGCTGAACCGGCATTGCTGCTGGTGCAGAAGCAATCGCGCGTGCAACGGGCGCAGTAGCTGGCTGTACCGCCGCCTGGGCGGGGGCCATGTCTTCGCCGGTTGCCACGTTGCTGATGAAGTTGCCAACGGGTTTCAATGCACCAGACACCGCCCCTGCGGTATCAACCAAACCCGAAACCTGTGTAGCGGCCATGCCACGCACGCCACTGTTGATTGCTCTGCCGACGTTGCCAGCCTTGATGGCAGAGCTAACGTCGTTCACGGCGGTACGCGCGATGCTTTTGGTGTCGTCGTATGCGCCGGGGGTAGCTTGCGGGCTTGGCGCTGTTGGGCCAGCACCGGGGGCACCACCGGTAGGGATTTGCGCGACCAGTTGTTTGCGCAAGTCGTCAGGACTTGCGCCACCAGCCGCACCGCGCGACATTTCTTCGTCGTATTGGAGTGTTGGACCAACGGGCTCACCCGTACCGGCCTCCAGCATCGCATCAACGGAAGGGAAGCCCTTTTCCTTGGCAACCTGCTGTAAGTAGGCATCCTGCTTCTTGCTGACGATGCGCTCACCAGTGGCAACCTTGATGGGTTCGCCCGTGTCAACCACTTCGGCTGGAATGCTGTCAGATGTCGGTGTGCCAGGGCCTTTCAGCATCCCGCCCCGGTCACTTTTTTTTTTACCATCCATGGCTGGATAGGAGCCCATGGCCTCTTTCGCCATACCGGGCTTGACCTTAGCACCTTGTGCAGCACCAGCAGCGGCCATGCGCTTGTCGATGATGGTCTGGTTGCCCATTGGGGCCGCCTGCGTGGGCTGTGGTGTAGGCGTCGGCGCTGGCTGCTCTGGTTTCGCCATACGCTTCATCTCTGCCGCAACCTTGGCGTCCATGGCCTGCTTGGATGTCTGCATCCCGACGGCTGACTTGAACTTGTCCAACAAGCCGCCACCAGAGTAGCCTGGGATGCGGCTCATCTTCATGACTGCTTTACCGCGATGTACTGTTTCCATACCTGAACCTCTTGAAGTTCAGGCATTCTGGGTTTGCCCCGCGCGTGAGGCAAACCCTAGTGGGGGGTCAGTTGGTTCCGTTCACGCTGTACGACGTGCCGGACGAACTGTGCAGGTTGTTGAACATGCTGGATGCCATCTGGGCAATAGCCCCAGCTTCGGCCATCAGAGCCTTAATCCGTTCCTCCACCAGTCGCACATCCACCGCTTGATTCTTCTCGTCTGCGTTCAGTTTTATGGTTGCGTTAAATTGCTCGGCCTGCTTTACCAACTTGCTGGCATCGTTTCGCGCACCGTAGAAGCTGGCTGCGGCTGAAATCAGCTTGCTCTGCGCGTCATAGCCGACCTTCACCGCTTGGCTGGCCAGCGCAGGGCCAGCGGCCAGCGCCTTGATGTACTCCACAGCAGCGCCCAACGCCATTTGCCGAAGATCCAGAGCCTTGCCAACGGCAAACTGTATTTGCTCTACATAGGCCATCATCAGCTTACGGTCAGCCTCGGCTACAACTTCTTGCGCCTTCTGGTTGATTTGCAGCACAGCGCCCGCCGCCGCACCGGCAGGCAACGGAAACCGCCGTGCAGCAAATGTCGCTATCACAGCATCAGACAACGTGGCGGCTTCCGCGTAGGCCCTGGTGCTGGCGTCTGTCAGTATCTGCGCCGCCACCCCAGAAGGAATCGCATAGTTGGGGTTCGATATGGCATCACTTAGCCAAGTCTCGGCCAAGTTGTAAACCTCCGACTCGTTAGGGAAATACGTTGTCCTGAAATCCACAAACTTGTCAGACAACATAGTGACAAGCTCTTGGTACTTACTGGTAAAGGTGGATAGCGCCAAGCCGGTCAAATCACCCGAAGGGATGGATATATTGGGCTCGGCAACCGCCGCCGTGTTGGCAGAGTCAGCCGTGATGCCGCCAATGCCAGCGGCTATAACGCCCTCAACTCCATCCACCTTCGATTCAAAGGCGGTAGCCTTTGCGTTGGCCTGCTCCCACGACGTATTGATAAGAGCGGCAGAAAATTGCAACGCAGCAAGTGCGCCGGGTGTGAAATTACCAGCGGGTACGGTTACGAGACTCATGATTAAATTCTCCTTGTGGTAACAGAAGGCCCAAGCGAAACAAACGCAAGGGCAAAGTCTGCGCCGCTAGTGTTGGTCAGCGTCAGATCAAAATAGTTTGCGATTAGCCCTAGTCCGGGGTCTATGCGCTGCACTTGCATATCAGCGCCAGCACTGCGGGCTGCATAGGTGTAGTCCATGCTGGGAGTCTTAACCTGCATGTTCATTGGGCTTGGCGAGTCGGTTCCCAAGTAGATTGCAGGCAAGCCTTTACGTTCCTCTGAGCCCAAGTCCTGTTTGCCAAATCCCACCGAAGCATTTACCGGCGTGTCAGCATCCGTGATGTAGATGCCATCCACCTTGGTGGCATAGCACCTAGACATGGATGTGAAGACGTTGCCCGAGTAGGTGGTTACGGCCTTGGTCTGCAAATTCATGGTGTACCCGCAAGACGACACCCGCGTGTACCCCTCGCACTCGCACACGCTGGCAGACCCGGTTGCCGGTAGCGTCACGTTCACAGTTTTGGCCATGGGTGTCTCCACGCCCCCGCTGGCGTTGGCCAGCACAAACCCCTTTTCGCCAAACCAGCCGACCAAGGCTTCATCTGGCGACTCAAACACCGTTCCAGGCACTGCCCCGTATGGCAGCACGTCAGCAATATTCCCCTGCACGTTGCCAAGGTCGCCGGGTACAAAATAAGTTTTGTCTGCGGCGACGTATGTACCGCCCTGGTTGGTAACGGCAATGCTCACGGTGGACGGGAATGGTATGTAGCCTTCCGCTGGAAGGTAGTAGCCAGGGCGAAATGGCAGACCAACGTAAACCATGGAGCCCGCGTGCGAACAGATGCGCCCGTTGGCATTGAACAATGTCCCAGCCGGTAGCGGCGCTTCAAACCGCATGGTGGAGGGCCTGCCCGTTGCCAGGGTTGTCAGGTCCACCGTCGCGGAGCCTAGCGCCACCGTCGAATGCAGTTGTGGGACCGTGCCATTGCTATCGGACAGATACACATTTGCGTGCGTGGCCCCGGTCACAGCACCGGGCAGCGTGACGCGAACACCGCCACTCCCTTCTAGGTTGTGCAGCGTGGTAGGAGAAATGCCGCCTTCCTCGCTGGTCGTCACATTCACGTAGGCCACGGCCACTAGGTAGTTGCCTTTCAGCAAAGAACCGCCAACCGTGGATAGTGCCGGTGCAACAGGTGTTGGTAGCCCCATGGGGTAGGCCACGCCCGCCGTTACGCGCCCTGCGTCCGTCCCGTTGGAGAAATACCAGTCGGCGCCCAGCTTCACATAGATCATGTCGGCATCACTGGCCAGCACCTTGAGTAGCGTTTCCGAGTAGGCGGGCAGCGTTATTGCGTACAAGACCGATGCCCGAACCAGAAACCCACCGGTAGATGATGTGATTCTGACCGAGTGGGCATTGCTCATTGCCTGCGCCCGCGTTACGCCGCGCCTACGCCGGATCTTGCCAGCGTTGTCGATGTCCACATTGTCAGCGGTTCGCAAATACTGGCCCGCCTCCACCTTCAAGGCAAAGTCCGGCAACCGGTTGTTGATGCCCAAGAACGGGCCGAATTTGATAGTTTCCATACGTTCCTTTATGCCCATCCGACGAAGCGGCGATCCTTGTCAACAGATGCTGGGTTCTTTAGCCCCTCCGACATCACGTACCGCTTGCCGTGGCTGGTGTAGGTGTACATGCCACGGTCGTAGTAGGGGTACGTGTATGCAACGTCAAATAAGCCAGTTAGGCTTCCACCAGCCGTCCCGATTGACCCGGAAATGGCAGCGTTGAAGCAATAGACTTCCGATATAGTCGCAGGGGGTGATGGGGTAGTAGACACAGCAACCGGTGTGCCTGGGCCGTAGCCTGACCATGTACCCCACTCCCACGAAAGCCGGTAAGGTATAAAAGACGCCACTGTTCCGGTGAACCTTGTTGCTGATATCGGTACAGTCGTTGCTGTCTGCGAGTAGGTGCCGACCCCATCGGATTCTCGTGTTGCGGCATAGGCTGCACAGCAATCTTGGCCAGGGATCACGAACGCCCAGGCCGAATACTTCAAGCCTGTAAAAACATAGAGCGTTCTTGTCATCGGCCCACCTTCGATGAACCCGCCTCCGTTCGCGCCGCCGCCTGTCGAAAATATGAAACCGGGGGCTGTCGGCCCGCCGTAGTTCGTACCTACGAAGTTCCCACAGAAACCAACAGGGTTGTCTACAGTGCTTGAGTAAGTCGGATTTGTCGTTCTGACCGACCATCTTCCATTCTGGGTAATCCCCCCATACGAAGCCCCTCCTATCACCAGCGTCATGCCGAACCCGTCGAAAATCTCGGTGCGCAGGTAGTTCAGCGGGACGTTTGCAAAATTGAAGCTGTACTGCCAGTTGTCGCTTAACGCCTCGTCGCTCGGGTTTACAAAAAGCGCGTCTGTTGTCTGTGTGTCGCTGGCCGGTAGGGTTGCAAAAGATATCTTGGAACTTTCCCAAGTGTCGTCAACGTAGTAGCCATAAACTTCCACGCCAGAAAACACAAAGTCCGACCCTCTGCGTGGTGACCCCACCCGTAGCGACATAAGCGACAACGGGGCGGTGGACACCTCTGTTTCCGGCACAAAAATGTTGTAGGTCCCCCACCCGTCTATCCATTCGCCGTTGCTGTCTACGTTTGCTGTTGCTGTCACCTCAGTGCCTGAGTAACCCAGCTCCACTGTCACGGTACGGGAGTGCCACCGCACGTTTGAAAGCGATGCGGGGTTCAGAGTTTCGTGCACCACGATCCGGGCCTCGCTGCCGTCACTGTTGAATTTCCAGCCATAGGCCAAGGACGTTCCATCGGCCCCTACCGGCACAGAAACAATCTTAGGTTTCTGGGTATTGATGGATGCCGACGCAAAAGCATATGCCTCTGCCTTCTCAGAACCTGGATTTGCAGCCAACAGCGCAGTAGCCGCTTTCGTGAAAATGATGGGGTAATAGGTGATGACGGTGTGCGTGCCTGATAGTGCGAGATTGACCAGAAAGTAAACCCCGTCCGCAGCCTTGAACAGTCCAGTGGTGCCGTGCGGCCAGAACCCAAACTGCAACGGTGTGTTGTTGTAGGTATAGATCAGCGATACAGACGACCCCGTGCTTTCGATGTTGAGTTTTGGTGCAAGCTCCTGTGTTGCCCCGTACTGCGCCTGCATGAACAGACGCATCTTCCCGCTGAACAGCGACGGTGGGAAAACCGCAGCGGCCATCTTCTTCCCGACCGTGGCCCCGCCGTACAGCTCCTTTGATGCCTCACTAGGAGGGCCAATGGCCAATGAGTCTTGCCCCTCCGCAAGAGTCTGCTTGCTGTCCTGAACGCCGTCCTTTGCGATCTTCCCAAGCCATGCATCATTGACAGCAATGTCCAAGAAATGCCACTTTGCAGCATCAAAGCGCGTTGGGTTCCCAACGCCTGGGAATGACCACGCAAGTTGCCCAGTCTCCATATACAAGGTGGTGATGTCCGCTGCACCGTTGCCATCTGTCAGGCGTGAGAACTGCGGCATACCGTTCTTCGTGGTCAGCATGGTTACGCTGCCGTCAGGCTCTGTGCGGAACTCTTTGCGATAGCCTACACTGCCGCCCAGCCGGTCCAGCATCTGGCGCTCCCCACTCCCGCCCAGGGGTGTACCTGTCCGCGTAGGCAGAGTGAACCCGAATTTTTTATCCCGGTAGCTCATGCGCAGACATCCTCAATCTCAGGTGCGCCCTGCCCGTAGGCGTATGCGGACACACCCAGCTTGGCGTAAATCGATCCCATGACAATTTCGTCAGTTTGTCCTATTGCCGATCCCGTGAGGGGGACGCTTGCAGCCACCGTCCCACCCACACCGTGCGCCCCTTGTGCCGTTGCCGACAACCTAAATGAGGCAGAGGCCGAACCGACCACGCCCGAAGCGCCGACGGCCACCGCATCGAACGGGACCGTGACTGCTGCTGCGCCGGGACTACCCAAAACGCCAGCCGCCGAGCCGAGAAACCGGATGGGACCAGACGCCCTGCCACATGTCGGGAAGAACCCGGTAGCAGCCGCGGTGAATGGTATTTTTCGCGCTACGGAGCCAACGACCCACGTCAACCCAAGCCCTGCGCCAGTGAATCCGATTTTTACGGAGGCCGGACCCATAACCGCCCCGCCAGGGCCAAGAGCCAGTGCGTAGACCCCAATGCTTGCGGACACTGGGCCTGCTGGTGTGGCATAGCCGACGGCTGCTCCAGTGAAGTTGATCGTGCCGGAGGCAATGCCTGTTTTTTGCTGCTCCCCAGTTATGGCAACTGTGAACGGGATGATGCAGTCGCCGTAGCCCACTGCCCCTTGTGCACCAGTTGACGTAGCCGAGAACGGGATGATGCCCGACACTGTTCCCGTGAATGGGAATACGCCTATCGCCGAAGCAGAGAGTTGGATGGTTCCACTGACGGAACCAGCATACGCTGCAATCCCGCCCGCAGTGCCACCAAGCGGAGCCTGTGCTAGAGCGTGGCCTCCGATTGTCATGGTGCGCTAGAGGTATTGGCCGTTTGTTGCGACCGACCCGCCTGTAGATCCCGGCAAAGTGCCGCCGCCCTCGCTCAGTGCCCCCTGAGTGACGGTGTATTTCGTGCCTCCCGTCACCGCACCAGAATACGTGTTTGACGTTAAGAAGGCTGTTGCAAGAGAACTCATAGAGAGCCAGTGGGTGATGGTCGGAGATCCAGTAATCGCGATCGTCCGGCCAGTGCATATCAAACGGCCACCACTCAGCAACAACCAGTGGACCGCACCACCTCCCGCCACAGCATAGTTACCGGTCACTTGCACCAACGATTGAGTGATGATGGCGATGTGCCCGCTAGCACAGGCACCGAACACCAAGTTTCTGAGATAGAGGCCAGTCCACTCGCCAGCGATGACTCCATACCCTGACGTAGTTGTTTGGAGTCTTAGGTCTTTCAGGGTGAATGTGTATGCGCCCGCACCACTGAAATAGAAACAGGTGTTCGACGTGGTGCTGATGACGACGTTTCCCGGGGTGCCTGCATTGCCTTGGATTACAACTGTCCCGCCGCCGACAATAGCGCCAACCGAAACTGCACCGGTATAAGTTCCGTCCGCGATCTGAACGGTTACGACAACACCTGTTGCGACATCAAGTGTTGAGCGGATAACATCGATGGCTTTCTGGATCGTCAGAAACGCCCCGCCAGCAGTGTTTGCAAGGCCCGTGTTGCTGTCGCTGCCGTCCGTGCGAACGTAGTAGGTGCGGTTTGCCGTCAGTCGTTCGCGGAGCCACATCACCTGTACCGCTGGCATTGTGATGTAGACCTCTTTCGTCCCGGCTGACAACGAGACGGCGGCATCAGAATTACTGCTCGATGTGACGGTCGTTCGCGTCAGAACACCCGCTGACGAGTATGTGCCCAGTCCGCACTCCCACTCGCCACTAGGTGCGCCCAGGCCATCAATGCCCTGAATAGCGTAGTAGAGCGTGTCACCCACCGCGCACCGCGATGCGAATGTCTTGAACCCCGTCGATGCGCCCGCAAGCGTGACCGCACCTGTGCCTGTGGTGGTGGTCGTCTCCTTGACCCGATCTGCGATGACGAAGGCCATGGCTTACGGTGCCGTGATGACGAAGCTGGAAATCAGGATGGGGCCGCCAGCAACAATGTTGGTCGTGTTCAGTTGCAGCGTGCCGCCGCCGCCCGTGGTCGTCACGTCGATGTCCATGACGGTCGCGCCCGCGCCATCCAGCAGCCGCGCCCATGTGGCCGTACCCGTGGCGTCAGCCGACGAGTCTTGGGTGATAGCGGCCATGGTCAGAGCGCCAGCCGAAACGGTGCCGCAGTCGGCGGAGAAGGTCAGCGTTCCCAAAAGGACCTGTGACGTGATTGCTGTATCGGCATCAGCCGGTATTGTCCCTGTGTAGAGCTTGCATGTGCCTGGGCCGGACACATTGATTGCTGTTCGGATGGGTGCGAGGATGCTGTTTTTCAGCGTCGTGAGGAAGCGAATGATTGCCATGATGGACTCCTAAACTAGGGGGCATCATTCCCATCTACCGACAAACAGGCAAACCCTAGTGGGGGCTAGGTCGCTGCAAAAATATCCCCTGCCGTCGCCCTGGTTGATACCGGGGCATCAATGCGGGCCACCACTGGCACGGTCAGCCCTTGCGCAGACAGACCGGCCTGCACGATAGCCACGGTGGCCTCTGCCCCGCTGGAGAACGGCACCACAATGGCGCTGTTCACGAAAATGCTGCCGCCGCTTGTATCAAGGATGTCCGTGGCAATGCCGGTGGCCGGGTCAATGTTCCCGCCCGTTATCAGGAGCGGGATGGTCGGGCCGGTCGTGTTGTTGCGGATCTGGAAGCCGGTGTTCACAATGTAATTCGCGGTGTCCTTTGCTACCATTTCTGTGGACTGGTCCTCAATACCGCCCACGGTGGAGAGCCAATACACCATGAAGGCGTAGATGCGGGATATGGTGATGGAGCCCGCATTCACGTTCACGAATAAGTTTGTGCCGACGATGCTGCACTCTGTCACGGTGCTGCCGTCAATGGCGTTGGCGTTGTACACCGTGTCGTCAACCTGGGCAACCTGATAGGCCAGGGTCGGAACTCCCGCGCTGATAGCCCCGATGCCGACCTCTACAAAGTCCTTGGCCGTCACGCCCGACACGCAGGACACCCGCAACCGGATTGCCCGGTCTACGCTGTACACCTCACTGAACACCGTACTGGTGCCAGCCACCACAGCATTGAACAGTTCAAGGGAGTTTGCTGTGTCGTAAAGCTGCACGCGGCTTCCGGCCACCAAGTTGGTGATGGTGATGGATGCCACGGCTGGGGGCGCGTAGGTGGTCCCATCGTCGGCGGTGAACAGGTTGAAATCTGGGTGTGGATCACCAGCGTCATTCAAAACGCGCACACCCTTCAACGATGCGCCTGTGTCGCCATAGATTGCGCCGCGCACCGTCTTGTACGCCGACCCGTTGAGTTGCACAAGGTCATGCCAGTTGAACCCGTCTTTGCCTTGGAACGTGCCGCCAAGGCTTAGGTTGTAGCGAATCCAACGCATCAAAGTCTCGGCGGTGTTGCCGGTGGCCGAGTCCGTTATGGTGATGCTGAACTGCTTGCTGTTCCATGTGACAGGGCTCGCACCGTGGTCGATGATGGTGGGGGTGCCTGCAACAAATGGTGAACCGGTCGCCAAACCATTGCTGATCGGATTCAAGCCGACCACATACAACTGATCCTCCATCGAGCCGTACAACGCAACCACGTCAGCCTCTGCTTGGTCGTAGCCGTCTTTCTGAATTTTCAGAGTCAGGTGGCCGCGCTTGTCAAAGTTGCCGTGGCCCGCGTCTCCGTAAACTTGGATCAACTGGTCAATCTTGCCGGTGGTGGCCGCGTCGGTGGTGCCCGAGCCGTCAACCTGCTGGTAGCGCACTTGGTTGCCCGCCGCCGTGTCCACAGAGTAGATGGCTGCGTAAATGGCTGTGGCCGTGCCGCCGCTGGTGTAGCGTAGACCGTCGCGGTACAGGAACGATAGCCCCGCGCTGAACTCCCAGCCCTCCAGCGTAAAACTATTTGGCCCATTGGACGAGATTGGGAATGCGCGGTTCTTGAGCGCTGCCTGGGCTATCCAACTTTCGATCATGAAGCTGTACCAGTTCTGGCCGGTGGTCGCCACGGTCACGGTAAAGCGGCTGGTGCCTGTGTTGACGGTAGCAGTGGAGCCATAGGCCAAGCCGCTGGACGCCTGATAGGACCGGTCTGCAATTTGCGACACCGGAACGACTACGACCGCCGAGTTAACCACCACGCCGACCACACGGGTAGGCAAGAGCCCAGCTTTCATGATGGTGTAGTCCACCGTCGTGTCAGCGCCGCCCGCTTGGCTCCATGTCTCTGACGTGCCGGACGAACTGGTGGTGAATAGCTCGGTCGTCGTCGTGGTGGTGAATACCTTGACCTGGGAGCCAGCAGACAGGCCGGTGAAACTCAGACCCTGTGTGACGACTGGTGCAGAAACGGTTATCGTCCCGCCCGTGTTGTTTGCGGTCGTGTATGAAGTACCAGCGGGCAGTTGCACCGTGATTGCGAACGCCGTGTCATTCATCAAGTCAACCTGCCCACTGAATGTCGAAGATGATAGGTTGTATGTTCCAGTGCCAGCAGGGGTCATCACCAAGGACATTGGAGAACCCATGTTGAACGTGTAAGCCCCCGTAGCCCCAATCTGAAGAACGCCGCCCGAGAACGATGGCACGGCCCCCGCTTGGCTGAAAGTACCACTACCGTATTGGTAAGTGAAAGGTACAGAGCCCCATAGAAAATTGTCACCGACCACCAGAGAACCGGGACCATTTAGCGTGTAGCCGGTCGCGTTCATAATCAACCCGGAAGTCGTTAGGAACAATGTTGGCGACCCTGCAACGCCAGCGCCCGTTATCGGCACAGCGTAGGGTATGTTTGCAGGCTGGCAGGCTTGGTACTGGATGTAGTCGTACAGGTACTGGAAAGTGACATTCGATCCGATGACAACCTCACCAGTGGCCCAGGTCACAGTGATGCCGCTGTACCCGGCTGCGGTTGCTTCGCTCGCCTCCACCGTAAGGTTCACAACCCGTGTGGGGACGGCTTCGTCAAAGACAAAACCGTAGTGTCGGCAACGGTTGACGAATGGATACTCTGTCACACCGTCAAAAAACACTGTGCCAGTTGTTACGCTGCGCGGGGTGGCCGTGTAGTTCAGGGTAAAAAACCCGTCTGCGCCACTGGTGTTGGTTACCGTTATGTCGTACTTTTCCCATGTTGCGCTACTGATTCCTGCGAACGAAGGGGCTACACCAGCCACGCCGTTGACTGTGCCAGTGGTGACGCCAAGCCCGGTGATAGATGCTGTTGGAGGGAACCATCCAGCGCCGCCGCCATTGAAGAAAAGCGCATTCGATTTGATGTAGCCAATCACCCGGATAGACGCTCCATTGGCGCAGAACAAGTCTTGCGTGCGTACCGCCGGGGAATTCAGTGTGACGGGCTTGATGGAGATAGACGAAGTGCCGCGCACAACCTCGCTATTACTGCGCACAGCGGTGTAGTTAAACCGATAGTCTTCCTGCGCCGTAAGGTCTGAATTTTTATTCACTACCTTGATAAAACTATCCTCAGTCATGCGCGCCTGGCCAGTCTCCGTGATCACAGTCATAGCCGAGAAGGCGCAGTTTGTCATGGTGTTTTGCACCAAGGCAGGGGCTATTTGCAAAATATAGCTTTGGGATGCGCCGCCAGTAGGCAGGGCCGACGAAAAATCACAGTCAATGAAAGTCAATCGCTGGACATTCGCGGTGGAGTATTGCAGCCCCGCATAAGAAACCCCGCTAACCTTAATCCCTACCAAGGTTGCGTTATTGCCACCCCCTGCGCCAAGAGGTGATGCCGACGCATTGGTCTGGACAATCTTTGTATTCACCACCCGCCCTGCGTAGTTCGACTCCAGACTTATCGAGCACGCGCCAGCGAGAGAATCAGTTATCGTTGTGAAGCTACCTAGGATGGCGTTATTACTACCACCAGTATTGGCGGCGCCAACATGCAGAAACGCGCAGTTGGTGAAATTCAGAGGAGTTGCGAGCGGAGGATTTACAGAACCGTGGTTACTTGATAGCAGGGTATTGCTAGAGGTCGAGTGTGTGAACGCAATGCTATCCAGCGATGTATATGGGTTGATGTAACGGGTAGCCCCGTAGTTATCCACGCAGCGGAAACACGCCCCACCGGGATAGGTGAACGTGCCCTGCAAGTCTAAAAATTGCACGTTGCGGATTTCGCGGCTATTAGCTACGTCAACATTCGATACGTTGGCACCCCATGACCCGCGTGTAGCATTAGACTGGCTGGTAATGAGTACGTTTGAGGTGGCGTTACCCACTGCAATGTTCAGCCGCTTGGATGTAACCAAAGCCGCACTGATTGGGACAGTCAAAGCGCTCGGCGTGTAGCCAGCGGCAATAGTCACAACCTGCGCGAAGCCAACGCTATCGCACGTAATCTGAAGGGTATCGCCCACTTGCCAGCCCGTAGCGTCTTCAACAAAAATTGTTGTTGCGCTTGCCGCTGCGGCGGCGGTTAAAACTGTGTGGCGTTTGCGGTAAGCACCTACATAGGTAAATTTGCTGCCAGGGACTGCCTCATAAATGTATTTGTTGACTACGGGTACAGACGATTTGTTGATGTAGACAGCCGCCGTCACACCTTGCGGGATGGGCGATGCTGCGGTCCCAATATCGTGCTCACCACCAGAGTCAATCACACAACTACCCCGGCAAGTGAGTGACGAATCGACACTGCGGCTGTTCGTCAAGGTTCCGCGCACGGTGATACTGCGGTTCGTGCTGACGGTGTTTATCACGATGGTCGAGGTGGTGTCGTCGCCCCACTCGTAGTGACCGTCCAATGTGATATTTGTACCTACAGCGATAAGCACACGGTCCCCGGTCACTGGCACAGAAGCGCCACCGTCCCAAACTGCGGGGCTTGAAGCTAGGCCGGAGCCGATAGAAAAACGGTTTGCCATGCTCTACACCTATGTATCGGCCACACCAGTCACCAGACCGGATGTGTATGTGAGGGTTCGTGTCTTCGTCAGCGTTCCTACGCCGTTGTAGAACTGGATGGTGGTCAGCACCCCTGCGGTGCGGTTCAGCACGCGGCGCTCGGCCAGGATGGTCTTGGCGGCATCGCTGTACAGGCACACCTCGGTGACAACGCCGTCCACGACGGTGATGGTCTTGCCGGGGTAGCTTGCTGCGGCTGGGCCAGTCGGACCCGTTGCGCCGGTCGCCCCGGTCGCGCCCGTAGGACCAGCAGGACCAGTTGGGCCGGTCGGACCGGCTGGACCCTCTGGACCCGTGGCACCAGCCGGACCAGTGGCACCAGTCGGGCCGGTTGCCCCCGTAGGACCGGCAGGGCCTGTGTCGCCGGGTGGCCCGTCTATACCAGTTGACCCCTGTGCGCCAGTCGGCCCTGGTGGACCAGTGAGCCCTATGACCCCTTGTGGCCCTTGCTCTGCCGCTGATTCAACGATGAAACCAACTTCCTCGGTCCCGGTGATGGTGTCGCCGGTGTCCGTGGTCGTGACAATCTCGGTCGTGACTGTCTCGGTGATGATGTCAACGGCATCAGCCGCCGTCGCAATGACGGAGCCAGCCGCAACGACCGTTTCCAGCAGCACGTCCGTGCTCTGGGCGATGATGACTTCGGGTGTGCTGGTTTCGGTAAGCGTTATCACCGTGTGACCTCTGGCGAAACGGTGACAGCACCGCCTACCAGACGATGTACAGTGATGCCATCCGACATGATGATTTCAAGGTCGTACACGGCTTTTTCAAACGCAAAGGCTGCGGTAGCGGTCGCGGCGATCAGGATGTCGATGGTTCCAGCCACCCCGCCCAGCGTGATACCGCCGTTGGCCGTCGTGAGTGAGCACGCAGCGGCATCCGAGTCCAATGCTTCGCGGATCTGCATACGCGCGGTGCAGCCGGTTAGATCCACAGCAACGGGTGTGCTGCCAGCAAGCCATGTCAGCCGCTTGGCGAATGTGGCACCCTGGTTGATCGCCAGGGCTAGTTTTGCAGCAGCCATTACCTGATGCCTCCAAATTTAGTGACAACAGGTTGGCGTCGTAGCCTGCCCTGTTCGGTCTTGGCCTCGGCACAGTAGGCTTCAAACTTCAAAAGGTACTCATTCGCCCGTTTGGAGTCGCCGCCGTCGATGTCGGGATTGCTGTACGCGCGGTACTTCACCCAGTGCAGCAGCCCCAACACGTTATGGTCATCAATTTCAAAGTCCGAGTCTGCCGCGACATCCACCGGCAGGCGCAGCGTGCGCAACCAGATGGTCTGGGCAACCTTGGGCACCGGATAGGCACGCAGGGACCGCTTTTGCATCCCCTGAATGAGTACATCCAGTGACCCGGTAGCGCCGTTGAACTTCACGCCGTCCAGTTGCTCCAGCGTTTTCACGGGAATAACTGCGCCGGTCGTGGTGTCGTGCGCTGACTGGATCTGCAATATGGACTTGTTCACCGCGTACCACTCGATGGCCGGGGTGATTTTCAGCTTGAAGCTCTTGGAGTCCTCAATGCCGTAAGTCTTGCGGCAGAACTGCTTTTGCGCGTCGTCAATGTAGCCATACACCAGCGCGTCCGACCAGAAATATGGAACGACGGTCGATGTCTCCGCACGGAAGATCGCAAGCAGTTCTGTCGTGTTCATCGCTTAGTCAGCCTTGGAAACGACTTCCCATATCTTGTCGGCTTCAACGCGCGACACAGCGAAGCCTGCGCGGGCAGTCAGCTTTGCCAAGTCGGGTTTACCGGCCTTGGTGAAGTCGCCTTCTTCGCCGCCGTCCAGCATTTCATTCAGGGCCTTGGTGATGACTTCCACGCGATTGAACGCGGTGCCAGCAGCCGCAACGGGCTCGTCAATGTCAACACCTTCTGGCAGGCAACCCCGCGCGATGGCTTCCTTGTGGAATTTCTTATCCAGTTCGGTTGGCTCAACACCAACTACGGCGGTGTGGCCGGAAGTCAGTGCGATATGCATGTCTTCTTCGGTTGTGGAACGGAATTTCATGGTGATTTCCTCTGTCTTGTTCAAAAAACCCAGCGGGGATCAAGCCGCCGGGGGTTAAAAGTCCCGAAGGACACCCACTCAAGGAGAATTGCTTACTGGCCCATGCCTTGGGCGAAGGTCGAACGACCACGGACGTAGTAGCGGACTTCCAGGCGCACCTTGCCGGTGGTTGGAACGCCGCCGCCAGAAGTCCAAGTGACATTCAGAGTCTTCTCGGTGTTGGTGTGGGTGAAGCCAGTCATGACCAGCGGCACACGCGCACCCAATGCGCGAATGTTTCCGTCAGTCAGATAGCGCGTAGGCGTGGTGACATCGCCAACGTCCATTACGTCGGACGTAGTGGAGTTCCAGGCTTCGGTAGTGACCAAGGAGCCATCGACCAGCACAGCGTTAGCTGGCAAGTCAATAGCGCCCTGCGCCACGTTGTTGACCACATCCGCGAGATTGATGTCTACGTGGGCCACGATCAATTCTTGGCGGCCCGATTGTTTGGTGATAGGCATGATGAAATGTCCTTAAAGAGTTGAAACCATTGCGATGCAAGGGCCGAAGCCCCTGCTATTCGCTCTTACTGGGTGTAGTGGTCGATGGCCAACACGCCGAAGTCCTGCACCGACTGGTTGTAGATGCTGTAGAACTTGGGTTTCACCAAGCCGAACATCTTGTCCACGTTGATACCCTGTTGCGCCCCGTACTGGAACTCTTTTTCGTTCCACTCGGGTGTGCCGATGTCGGCCATACCCAGCGCCTGGGCACCACACAGCAAAGTGCGAGTACCGTTGATGGCAGAGCCAGCACCCCACTTAGCGCCACCAGCCGCGCCCTTGGTGTTGTAGACCAAGCGGTGGTCGTGAATCACCACGCCGTCAATGGTGACGGTGCCACCAGTGAACCATGGGGAATCCATACCGGCCTTGGTGGCCACAGCGACCACGGCGCGTTGGTAGTCCGCGTCGCTCTTGAGCGCTGCCAGGGTGGAAGGAGTCACGAACATCGTGTAATACTCTTTGCCGTCGGCCATCAGCGGCTTGATGTAGTTTTCCTTGGCGTAAGCCACGGCGTCCACGATCATCTTGTACGTCGGCACGAATGCCGAAGTGATAGACGCCGTGTTGGACACCAGCAACTGTGTACCGTCCCACATCAACGAACGCTTGTTGGACGGGCCGGACACGTCGGCGGCGAACGACAGGTTGGAAAACGCTGAACTGAGGCGGGGAGCGCCGTTGTTCTGGAAGCCGAAGCCGATGCCAGACATCGAAAGCAACACCAACTGGTCAACGCGGTTCGCCAGCCAGTAGGCCAAACGATCTTTGCCCATTTCGCGGAACTTGATGACGGTCTTTTGGTCGCTCAACTTACCCTTGTTCTTCACAGAGTGGGTAATCAAGTCAATATTGATGAGCTGCGCATAAGACTGCATCGCTTCTTCATTGCCTTCGCGCTCGTTGTCGCCCACAACACCGTCGTCCACCAAGTCAGCGACAAGGTGCATGATGACCTGTTCACCCTTTTCGGTCTTGGTCAACTCGGTGATGCGTTGGATGATGGAACTGGTGCCAGAACCGATGAACTTCTTGGTAAACATCTGGTCGCGTGCGGCTTCCCACACGTCGCGGGACCAAACGATTTTTTGCTGCGAGGTCAAACCCGCAAAATTGGTATGTGCCATGACAGGCTCCTTATGAATTGAAAACGGTTTTGCATTCCAGGCAATGCGCTGCCAATTCGCGGAGTCATGGCTTTAGGCCACCAAGGGGGCCACACGGTTTAACGCCAGTGATAGGGCGAAGTTCACCTAGTAACTGGCCGGGATGGTGAAGCCCCGGCCAGTGAAGTTTTTAGTCCCCCCGCAACCGCTTCTTGTCAGCGGCAGAGAGTGAACGGAACTGGTCTTCATCCAGTGCCTCAACATTGACCCGCGCACCTGTAATGCGAGTGCCAATGCCAGCTTGTAGGGAAGGTGGTTGCAGGCTTGAATCCTGCGCTCCACGCCTCAATGCGTCCTGGGTGCGAGTATCTAGCGCAGCGTTGCCGCGTGTCGAGTCCCTAGTGGGGGGTACTGCGTCATCCGGCATGAAACGGGGGGCAATGGCGGCCACCGCACGGCGCAATGCCAGATGCATAGGCACACCCTTGGCAATGTCCACGTCACGCGCGGCCACGATCAGGCCCAATGCGTATTCGCCTTCTTCGGTTTCAAGGTACGGGTAGTCCGCTACCGCCTGGGTTGACTCTGCCTCCAAACTATTTGCGATTGCGTTGTACTCGTTGTCTGCAATCAACTCCTGCTTGGTCGAGGCGCGGATATTGGCGTTGATTTCGCGGCGAATGGCCAGTGCAGCCTCGGTGTTGCCCTCCATCATGGCTTCGATGTACTGCGCTTCCTTGGCGTCCTCGTCAAACTCGGGCAGCGCGGGTGCTGCGGGCTTTGACTGGGTGCGCAGGCGCTCAATCTCGGCGTTGGCGGCATCCAGTGCGGACAACGCGGCCTTGCGGCCCTCGTTCACTTCATCAAACCGGGCCTTGGGGATGCGTGGTGCAGGTGCGTCGCGGCCTTCTTCGGTGCCGCCTTCGTTGCCCTTGTCGCCCGCTTCGTCGTCGGTCGGAGTGAAGTCGTCGCCACGGTCCAATGCTGTGCCGGTGGTATCGCCGCCGTCGTCAGTTGTGGAGCCGGTTGCGGCACCGTCCAGGCTGATTACTTCGCCGGAATCGTCGTTGTCGTTTTCTGTTGGGAATGGCATGGTGTTTTCCTTGGTGGGTTGAGTGAATGGATGCGGGTCTGTGCCTGCTTAAACGGGGTGGTGCGCGGGCTGCTGCGCTTGGAACAGTTGTTCCTTGAGTTGGTAGCCCATCAGTGGCCAGATCTGCTGCACAGCGTCCGCGCGGGCAACATTGCGGCCTATCTCGGCGTCGAAGTTCTCAGGCGATGCGCAGGACGACTTGCCGGCGACAGTGAAGCCATTGCGCAGGGTCAGTACGCAGAAGGTCAGAAGGGATAGCGGGCCGTCGCGGTCTGGCTTGCCTTCTTCCGACTTTGGGTTCTCTGGGTCCGAGTCGGCCCAGTAGGCAAGCTGTGCACCCTGCCATCCGGTGAAGTAGTCTTCGCGCACGATGTTGGCCTTGATGTCGTCAGGCGTCACGCGCGGGGCGGTCTTGCCCTTGGCGATGATTTCCTGTTCGATGGCGTCGTCATCGTGTCGGGGTGATTGGATGTTGTGCATGATTCTTCCTTGTAGTGGGTGGTTTGCTCGGTGGTGCTTACTGCACGGTCACCCAATCCAATGCCAGGATGTCGCCAGTGCTCGGCACCCAGTTGGAAATGGTGTTGTCCGTGTTCTTGATGGTGAAATATGGGTTCACGGTCACTGCGCCGTCCGGCTGGTCCTTGGCGAACTTGGCGTTGTTGGGCGACCAGAACTTTTCGTGGTTGACGGCTAAGCCTTCGATGGGTCCAGCCATCGTCACCCACATGCCCTTGCCGTTCCATCCCTTGCGGGCGACCTTGCCACCCAATCGGAGCACGTTCAATGCGCTGCCGAAATCGAACGGCGACAACGAAGGCTCAACGGGCGTAGAACGGGCGTAGAACGGCTCAACGGTGCTCCCAGTCACACCAAGGACGCGCTCCAGCATCGCGCGGGCCTGGATGCCATTCAGCAGGTTGGTGGGCCAGAGCCAAACAACGCGGCCGATAGTGGGTTTGATCATGGCGCTTTCCTTCTTGGTGGGTGGGTTGATAAATCTGCTGACAAACGCTTCTTGCGAGCGCTGGGCTTCCTCTTGCATACGCGCCCAGTTGGCTATGTGTGCGTCTGAAAAGGTCATTGGCCAATCCCCGGCTTGGTCCCGTCAGCCTGTGGCGTTTCAATGCCATCGTTCAGGCCCACGCCGGGGTTAGCCGGTGTCATGGGGTTGGTGTTGGTCGGAATGCCTGCGTCCGTCGGCATGGGCATACCTGCCGGTGCCTCGGGCACGATTGGCCCCGCGTCTTGGTCCTTGTAGCCTGCTGACTTGAGCAATGCGTCGGCCAGTCCGCTGGTAGCTGGGTTGGTGGCAATCACCTGGGCGGTCTGGATGGCGCTGTACTGGGCTTCCACGCCGCGTGCGGTGGTGTCGGCATCTGCCTTGCGTGCCTGGGCGGCCATAAGCTGGGCCTTGGCCTCCAATGTCGGGTCCACAGTCTCGGAGCCCTGCATCTGCTCCATGATGTCGTGCTTGTCGGACAGGTTGGAGTAGCGCACCACGGTCGCATCTGGGATCTTGATGCCTTCCTTGCGCATGGCCAGTGCCTGATCGAATTGCCCGTTCTCAAACGTCACATTCATAGGCTGCTCGGTGATAACCACGTCATAGGTGCCCATGGTGATGTCGTTGAGGTAGCCGCCCTCGCCGTCCGGCTTGTTGATTTCAATGATCTGTTCTTCTTCTTTGCCGGTCGCCGGGTTCAGTTCGGTGATGCGGAATACTCGGTGCGAGTCGTAATACTTCTGCACCAGTGCCACAACACGGTTTGCAACCAGTCGGCGCGTGTAGGCAAGGTTGTCCAGTGGCACGGCCAACTGCTGCTGGCTGGCGAACTGGTCGGCCTGCTTGGCAACACCGGATACCGCGTTGCCCTGCAGTCCACGCATGGAGTCGGGCACCGTCACGTCCTTGAGCGCCTGGGTCGCGCGGTCGATCAGCTTGTCCACGCCAGATGGCACGTTGTTAGCCGTGATCTTCTGGGGCGCGGTGAATCCCTTTTTGAACTCCACCACCAGTCCAGTCTTTGAACCCATTTCCTTGAGGTCGTCCGTATCCATGTTGGAGAGCGACCCTTCCTCCACGATCCATCCACCGTTGGCGCTGCTGTTGATGATGTGAACGTACTGGCTCACGGTCTTGTTGAGCACTTCCTGGGGACCAATGGCGTTGTCCACCATCCCGCGCGTCTTTCCCCTGCGGAAATAGGCGAAATACGGCACCGTGGTGATGTCGTCGTAGGGTGAATACTCGTCGTGCAGGGTGGAAAAGTAGGTAGAAACCATCCACCGGACCCGCTTGCGCATCCGTTTGGCCTGTACTGCACCCTTAACCATGGCGTCGGCAACCTGCTCGGGCGTCAATGAGTCCAGCGTCATGATGTCACCGGTTTCCGGCCATACCAAGCACTTGGTCATTTCGTAGACATACTTCTGCCGGTCGATGACCCGATACCGGGCCAGTCCGTCACCCTCATTGCCGTAGGCGTCGTAGCGGCCTGCGGTGTCATTGCTGCCGAATGTGTTGCGCTGTGTCTCGCCGTCGGTCACACCGAAGTCTTCGCCTGCGTCGTTGCTGGCCTCGGCAATGTCGCGGGCCTTGCGTCCGTACCGAGCTTCAATCTCGTCCAGCAGGAGCCAGCGCGTAACGATGCAGTCTCCCCAAGTGCTGGGGTCGTAGGATTTGGCGTCGGGGTCTGGGATGCAATCGCGCGGGTCCAGCGTTTCAATCTCCAGTTCGCCCTTCATGTTCTTTTCAAAGCTGATACGGATGTCGAAGTAGCCGCGCTGTTCAATCAGCCCGTCGCTGTAAACCTGCGTTTCCTTCCAATGGAACTGGTTTTGCGCCATGATTTGCATGACAACCTTGTTCAACACCGTGGCCTTGTCCATGTCGCTCAGTCCACCGCGCGGCTTGAAAGCGATGTCCATGCGGTTCTGGATCTGGTAGCCCACGGCGCTATTGATGCTGGGCATCACCTCGTTGAACTCATACCAAGGGCGATGCTCGGCATCCAGTTTGGCCTTAGCGTCTGCCTCCCACTGGCCCCCCCCACCCAGATACATGCCTTCGCACTTCCTGGCCTGGGCCATGTACTCAAGGTGCCCACGGTCGCGGCCATACAGGTATCGCGCCCAGTTGTCGCGGGCGATGCAGTTCTTCTCGGCTGTTTTTTTGGTTGGCATGGTGTTATGCGGCCTGCGCCGATGTCCGTGTGTTGTTGGATGCGGCCTTCTTCAACCGGTCGCGCCAGGAAGGCTCCCGGTTGTGTCTATCCAGCTTGGGGATGCCATTGGCGAACGTCATAGCCACGCTGTCGCCCTTGTCGGGGCTGCGGCCCAGCACTTCGCGTATCTCGTCCTTGGAGCGGATCAGGATGGCGGCCTTGGTGCCCAGCGTCACGACCTTGTAGCGAACGGCGCACAGGTCGGCCTTCAACTCGCTGTCAGGCGGTAGCGCAATGGGGTCTGGTGCGGTCGGGTCCAGTGCCTCACGCATACGCCAGTACATTTCTGCCCGCTTGTTGCGGAACCGTAGCTGGCCTTCCTTGTCCATCAGGGTTGATGCCTCACTGCCGACCAACGGGTACACCAGCAAGTTCAAGCCACGGATGAAGTCCAAGGCGCTGGAACCGATGCCGATGGCATCAACCACCACGGGCGCACCGTTGCGAATCAGGGGCACAACGAACCCGGCGGCTGTTGGGCCATCCTTCGTCACAACACCTGGGGCTGTCACTATCGTGTCGAACCAGTTGCCGTAGCGGGGTGCTGCCGATGTCTTGTCCAGGCCACCGCGCGACGGGTCAAGGCCAATGCATGTCATCTGCCCCTTGGCGTCACGGGGCTTCCAGCGGGCCTGGGCGGCTGTCACCCACTCGGTAGGTATCAACTGCCATGCCGGGTCACTCGCGCCCGCGTTGAAGTCCCCGCGCAGCATCTGGCTACGCAAGGGCTCGGGCAGGGATTGCAAAGTAGCTTTGTAGCCGGTGCTGCTCAGAAAAAGGTTGTCGTCAACGCTGGAAGGAATGAAGGTCCGGCTCTTGGGCTTCATCCAGTCCTTGCCGACCAGCACGGGCTCCCCGTCTGGCACTTCCTCGTCCTCGCCCTTCACGTTGGTGACGTACCAGCGCAATTCGCCCGGCTTGGCGGGGTTAGGGTGTTGCGGGTCCAGCCACGCAGCCCAGAAGCGTTTAACCCACTCCCCGGCGGCATCCGTGGGCGGGTTCCCGGCGCATACCACGCGCTGGCGAATGTTTGGGTTGTCGGTACGCAACCAGCCTATCAGCGTGCGGAACTGCGACTCGGTGAAGTGGCAGATTTCATCGAAAAATTTACCGTCATGGGGCCTACCTTGGTACTTCACCCAATCGGTTTCCAGCTTGACGCTACCCAACTCCATGACCTTGCCACCTGGGAGCCGCCAAACGCCTGTGGTGCTGTTGTAGCCGTCACGGGTACCCAGAATGCTCGTCATCCGTTCTTCGATGCCGATAAGCTGCACGGCTTCACGCCGGAAGATGATGCTATGCTCCTGTGTGGTGCAGGCAAGTCCCATCAATAGGTCGGTCTTGCCGCCACCAGCCGCACCGCCGTAGAACGTGATGTCGGCCAACGTCATGTAGGCGCTTTTCTGCGGCCCTGGCTGTGGAACCCATATCTTTTTGGTCCGCGCAACCAGCTTCACAAGCTCGGCCCGCTTCTTGGGCGTCATGTCCTTGAAGCTCTCCATCAGGTCCGCAGTAGCAGCGTTAGCCATTGGCGTCCTCCATCAAGGAGGCGATGCGTACCGCAAGCTCGGCATCCGACATCGTGGGCTCGGTGTCGTCCCGGCCCTTCTCGTCGTCCAGGCCAAAGGCTTCCCGCTCCAGGGCAATCATCACCTTGAGACTGTCCACCAGTGACTTGAGCGTGGAACTGCGGCCAGACAGGCTAATGACCTTCTTGTACAGGTCGTTTTGCTTGTCCTGCCCGCTATCGTTCTCGGTACGCATGATTTCACCAAGCGCCTCCAGCAGTTCAATGCCGTCCGTCTGTAGCTCAAGCTCCTTGAACAGCTTGGAAACCAGCTTGCGGGCGGCTGGGATGTCCTGCCGGTGGCTGATGATGATGTCTGCTTGCAGGGTCGCAGCAGCGGTAATCTGCATGGTTTCCGTGACTGCCTGCCCCTTGCGTACCGTTTTGCGTACTTCACTTTTGCGTACTAGTTCTTCGGCCTTGGCTTTCACCTTGGCCTTGAGGTCGCGCGGCCATGATTCCTTCTTGGCTCTCTTGCGGATAGCACCCTCGGTGCAGTTGTGCAGGGATGCGATGGCACGCAGTGATGCCACACCTACGCGGTATAGCTCCTGTACGGCTTCCCAGTCGGTTGCGACGGGTGTTTGCGTACTCATGGCGTACCCTTTGCGGCCTTGGTGTATGCGGCCCATAGCCCTGACCCCGTTGCGCAGCGTGCCCCCCTGCCTTGCCCTCCTGCGATACAGGCGTGACATTGCCAGTGGTGCGCTTGGTACGCGCGGTCTTGCTGAATCCAGCTTGCGGAGAATGATGGGGCGTCCATTGCCCCGCATGGTGCCGACGGTGTGTGCTTTTGGCGAACCCTAGTGGGGGGACGTAAAAAAGCCCGCTGACTGTGGCGGGCTTTTTTGGGGATCTATGGGGTTAGGTACTGGGGCACATGCGCCAGGAGTTGGTCAGTACCGGTCGCTCTCGCTTCTCAATGCGGGCTTGGTAGGTCTTGGCCTGGGGATAGCCTGCTACCTTGGGTGCGGCGGGCTCCGTGACTGCCAGTGCCATGAAGTTATCCACAATCAGGTTCTTGAAGGCCCGACAAGTGGCATAGGCGTTTTCGGCCACATGCTTGATGGCGTTGCCTACCGATGTGGCGACGGCCAAGGCCAACCCGGCTACGACGCCGATTAGGGTGAGAGTGCGAGAACGGGACATAGTGCGATTCCTTGATGTTGTGCCGTAGCTGCGGCGATCCCTTGCTGTGACGAGAGGAATCCAGTGTCAACGCTGTGCGGGGATTTGTGAAACCCTACTGGGGGTCAGCCCTGGTCGCTCTTTTCAAAGCCTGCCGGTGGGAATGGCCTATCCGGCTTCGGGCGAGAGTCCTGGGGTGCCGGGGGTGGTTCTTCCCCCATGCGCTCTATGGAGCACTTTATGGAGCCACCGCTTACCAGTGCGGCCCTGCCACCATAGGCGCAGTCGCGGAAGGTCGCGGCGTCCCCCATGGAGTTGCCGGTCACGTAGCCCAGCCCGAAGAACAGGAGCGCTGCCACGGTGTAGACAATGGCGCTCCACGGGTTCATGGTTTCTTGGCTGGCTTGGCTACTGGTGCGGCGTCAATCAGCCCACGCACCCACGGGGCTCCACCGTTGGCGTCGATCTTCTCGCGCTGGGCGGCGGTCACGACAATGAGGTACTTAACTGGCGGTGTCTCTTTGTCAATCGTGGGGCGGCCTGCGCCTGGGCGGGCGCCGCCGTGTTTGCTATCTGTCATCAGCCCCTCCATATTGAGTGCCAATGGTAGCCGCTTCATACGTCGCACCGCTCCTGCACGGTGCAAATTACTTGGTCGGTGCTGTCTGCGGCCTGCACCGCTGTCACGGTGTCGATGTAGTGCTGCCCTACTCCACGGCAGGGTTTGAACACCTGGGGCAGTAGCCAGTTGTGCGCCTGCTCGGGCGTCAGGTCGTCATCGTGGCGGGTCAGCAGGAAGTAGACATCCTTGCCGTCGATGTTCCGGTCAATCTCTCCAATCAGCGTTGCCGTGATCTGGGCATCTGGCGGCACGATGTCGGCGTCCAGGCCGCCCAGTTGGCTATCTGCCTCGGCGCAGGCTTGCTCAAAGGCTGCGGGGGTGGTGATGTCGATAGGGTCGCTCATGCCGAAACCTTTGGTACTGGGTCAACACAAAATCATGTTCAGCCTGAGGGCAATGTCCTCCCCGTTCTGACCGCTGCAATTGAACCTGCGCCTGCGAGACAAGATCGCCTGCACCTGGGTTTCGATGTCGTCGGTGTCGCTGAAAAGTGGGAGTTGGATCATGGTGTGCCGTTCTTCGCATCCGGAACCAACTCGCGCCCCGTGCCGTTCTCGCCCCATGGCGTGATGATTCCGGCTTTCTCCATGGCCTCAACCATGTACGCGGTGCGGTTGTAGCCGATCCTTAAATGGCGCTGCACCAGCGAAATGCTGCCACGCTTGAACTTGCGCACGACCTCCAAAGCCTGGGGATAGAGTGGATCTTCGGCCCCGACGTTGCCGGTATTCCTGAGCCCAATCACTGACATGCTGGCGCTTGTTTCGGCCTCTGTCAGGCCATTGATGCCGACTTGTTCTTGACAGGTTGCTTTGGCGATGGCGGTGCGGGCTTGCTCGTACACCGGATGAAACTCAGCGCGAGCATCCTGCGGGATGATTTGCTCCCATTCGTCAAACAGTTGGGCGAAAGAAGCAACGAGTTTCAGTAGCTCTTCGCACTGAACCTCTGCGCGATCAGCGCGAGATTCCTCTTGCCGGAAAGCGTCGGGCGACACGCGGCCCTGTTCTAGAACGTCGGTGGCAATGCCATCGCAGGCATTCCAGCAGGCCACCAACCGGCGGGCACGTTCTGTGCCCTCTGCTTCATCCTGCGTAGCGTCGATGGTCGCTACTGACTTGTCGTCAGCATCGAAAATCTGCGCGAGGTAGCAACTCCCCGGCTTTCCTCTTTGAGGCGCGGAGTTGAGCAAGCCGTGTGTGTTGTTCATACAGATTCCTCGCACAGTTTGTCGGAGTGCTTATCGCATTCAGCCATAACCGCATCCCACTTGCCGCCCATGCTGCTATCCGCGATGGCTTCCCAACCGCTGTTGCCCAGCACGATGAATGCGCAATGGCCTTTTGGTTCTTCGGGGTGCTTGAAGTAGATGTGGCTCTCGTCCACAGCGAACACAGCTTCCATTGCTTCGGCTTCGGTGGTGCACTGCACGATTTCTTCGCCGTCGTTCACCTTGGTCAGCGCGTACCCGTGCTCAATGGCCGTGCGGATTAAATAGCTCACCAAGTTCCGCTCCATTGCCATGCGGTCGTCGCGTTGTTTCTGTGTTTGCATTTCAAGTCCTTTGCGTTGTTGATACTTGATAATGTATATATCTTTTCAACATCACGCAAGGACTTTTGCAGGTTTCTTCAAAATAGTTTTACAGGTGCGCCACGTTGAAGGCGAACAGCAGGCCGGACACCTGCTTTGCCAGGGCGAACGCCTCGCGCGGGTTCAACTCCAGCAGTTCATCCCCCACTTCAATCTTCATCTTGCCCAGCGGCAGGCTGGTGGTGGACACGGGCCGGTCAACGCTCTGATCCACGGGGTAATAGAACCCTGGTACGTCCATGCGGATTACATCGTCGGCTTTCAGCTTCTTGATGTGGTCGTCAACAATCACCTGAGACAACCCAGACAACCGCGTCACACTCGCGCGATTGGCGTAGGCGTTGTGCTCACAGATCGTCACGATGGCCTGCAACACAATCTGGCGGCTGGTGCGGGTTTGTTCGATTTCTGTCGGCTGGTTATCCATGCTGCGCTCCCATTGCGAATTTGATTGCGATATTGGCTTGGTACGGTGAAAAGTTGGGCCAGCGCTTCAAGGCGATGGCGAGGGCGTTGTCGATGGTCACGGTGTCGTCCTTGTGCCAGATACAGCCACGGGCAAAGCACTGTTCTATGACGTGCTTGGCGGCCAGCATCATCCTGGCGTCAACCGATTGGGTTTCCTCGCGCAGGGCCACCAGCACGGCGGTGATGATGATGTCCATGGTTGCCACGTCGGACTCGCAGGCGGTGCCGTGGTCAAGCTGGAAGATGTTGATACGCATGTCCATGACTGCGCCCAACAGCTTCTGCTTGGCGACCGCGCGGGCCACCGGGTTCATTCCGGTGTCCCTGCTTACTTTGTGAAGCGCCTTGTTTTTCAAATCAGTCCCTTGTTTTTGAGAATCACCAAACTGCGCACATGGCCATGGAACCAGTCAAGATCCAACTGTTCACGGGTCATGTGTTTCGCGCCCTGCATCTGGTCATACGCGGCGTCGCAGGCTGTGCAGGCGTATGCGCCCGCCAAGTCCAGTGCCTTGATGGACTTGCCGCGACCGGCAGACCCGTGGCGGCAGTGGCTCCAGATCGTCTTGGCCGGGTCGAAGGTGCAAACTCCGATGTAGCGGACTTGGCAGTCTTCGCCCCTTGCGGATGTCGTAATCTTGCTCATAGTCCGCTCACGATTTCTCCGGTCACCATGTCAATGACGAGGCCCCGCACTTTGCTGTTAATGACTTCCTTGGGCGCTGGACATTCCCACTCGATGCCAAGGTCCGTTGCCCCGTACGCAAGGATTTGATCTAGGTAGATGCCGAACTGCTTAACCGTCAGGTCAGCGGTAGAGCGCAAACGCCGGATGATTTGCACCTTCTTCTTTCCGGCCACCCGGTATTTCTTGATTTCGTAGCCAAGGTAGGTGCGCTTCATCAGTTCGTGCCATGCATCCGCTGAATACTTCTGGCCGCCCAACTCCACAAAGTTGGCGATGGTCTTGAGCACGAACCCCCAGTAAAAGCGGTTCGCACGCAGGCTGCGCTCGTCCTCTGTCTTGCGCACAATGACCTCTACCGGCGTACCGGCTGTAGTCATGGCCTTGGCGATGCGCCAGCCCTCGTTGCACGCTTTGTTGGCGGTTATGGGGTCTGGGCAGTACACGGATAGCGACTGGTTCATGACATTTTGTTTTCAATGGCCGCAACCTTGGGCGGTGCCGCATCGGGCTCCACAACTTCAAGCCAGCACTCCAGGAAATCAGCCTCATTGCCTGCGCCGTAGTAGGTTTGCAGCACGTCGGAGCCCGTAGCACGGCAGTGCCATACGTTCTCCTGCTCGACACCGGCCTTCTCAGCGTGCATGAACACGGTGGTGACGATCTTTCCCTGATTAGGGCCTTTGCCCTCACCGTTGAATGCCATGCGGCTACCAACGACGCGGCACCGCTGATCTGGCTTTGTTGGGATGCTCATTTCACAGCCCTCCGGTATGGGTAGGCGACCATGGCCGCGTCCCTTGTGTGCTGGTTGCTGTCTTTGGTCCAGCCGGTGGCCGCCGCGAACTGCGCCGCGTTCAGCTTTTTGCCCTTGCCTTGCGGGCTTATGCCGTGGGCAGGGATGCCCCTTTCGGCGCACAGTTCAGTTATCAGCCTGCACCACGCATCAATCTCGCCCACGTTGCGGGCCATCTTGAGAGCGGCTGCGCGACTCTTTACGGTCGTGAACATGAACGATGTCAAGCGAGAGTCTTCAAACACCACGCGATCAGCGCCGTTGATGGCGTCGCGGATCTGGTGCGGCTGGCACGTCTGCAAGGCGATCAGCGCCCCATTGCTGAACGTGGCCACGCCAGTTGATGCGCCTGGGTCCAGGCCAATGATGATGCTCACAGCAACTCCCAGTGACGCGCGTGCATCACTTCGTCGAAACTGAGCGGGACTTCGGCTGGCTCGGGCTCACGGACTCCGAAGTACGCTCCGACCCAATACGGCTTAACAGATCGGCGCTGATACCTGCCCACAATCCAGATGGGTTCGCGTCCAATTCCTTCGCCCGGTGCCACGCTTGGCCCTTGAAGCCGGGACTCTTGGCCATGGTTATCAGCCAGTCCAGATGCCGTTGGTAGTGCGATCCCATTCATGCGACCGCCAGCGCGTTCTTGGCCATTTGCACGACCGTGGGGGTGCGGCGCACACCAGCTTCTACATCGCGCAGAATGGCTTTTGCCCATGCCCGGTTGTCTATCGGGCTGTGAGTGGTCGCCTTCAAACCGCCCAGCACCTTGGCTGCGATCTCCGGGTTAACTGTTGGCGATGGAAGCTGCGGCGTTTCAGGCGAAGGGGCTTGACGGCACAGATTCTTGAATTCGATTGGGCTTGGGCACCGCTCCGGTAGGTTTTCCAACGCCCAGGCGATGCGGTGCAGCGACCCGGCGAACCCGCTCAATTCGTGCGCCCACACGGTTTTCACATCAGCAATTGGCGTGCTACCAAGCGATGCGTCCCAGCGCGCTCCGTAGGTAGCCGCAAGGCGTTTAAAAAGTCTGTCGATAGCTTCGATCATGCCGGGGCTCCAATGCGTTTTACAAGGGCAACGTCAATGACGTTGAGGATGGTTGATGGGGGGTTTTTCTTCGCGTTCTCAGGGTGCTGTTCGCCGGTCATTTCCTCCCAGCGTTCTCGGCCAGCTCGGGCGTCCCGTTCGCGGAATGATTCGGGCGATGCGCGTTCGCCAACCGATTTTTGGCAGACGGCTTTGAGAAATTCAGCGGCGTCCGCAGGCTGGGCGACAACCGCCGTGCGCACCGCCTCAACAACGACTTGATCGCCGTAGTCCTTGACCAGCTTTCCGACGAAGGAGCCGCACTGCGCTTTCGGCATCCCCTGCTGGGCGAGAAGTGACTTCCCGGCTGTCCACAGTTCCGCCTTGGTCAATTGGGCAGGCGATTCGACGGCCCCGCCGTCTGGTACGTTAGTACCAGTAATAGAGTCTCTCTGTCCCTGTCCCTGTCCCTCTCTCTGTCCCTTGGAGGGCTTGTCCCCGCCAATGTCGTCGTCTTTTCTTGGTTTGTCCCCAGGGACAGACAAGTGGTGTCCATGGGGACGACCAAGAGACAGCCACTCAGAAAACTCCGGGGTGGTGTGGGTTGTCCCGTGTCTTTGGTTGTGTTTTTTGACCCTGGCAACCTCTGTCCTGTACCGCTGTTCAACCTTTGATTTCCAGGCTTCAACGGCCTTTTCGGCCACGACCGGGTGATACAAGCGGCCATCAGCACAAAGCACCCACCCGCGCAACGCTCCAGGGCGTACAGCCGTCCACTCTTTGGCTATCTTTCCGCGCTGGGCATACCCTGCTTGTTTGGCGATCCATGTATCGCTGTTTGGGATGGATGCTGCCGGTACTTGGTGCCAAGACGCGGCCCACAGCAATACAGCCGCCCAGCACGACTCCGGCGTTTCGTTTGCCGACAGATCGGAGTCACGCAGGCGAGCTACGTCCAGCGGCATGAATGCGAAGTCTTGTAGATCGCAATCCGCTGGCGTTAAAGGCGTAGTCATTTGGCGGCACCCTTCACTGCCTTGGCGACACGGAACTCAAACAGGCCAGCACTGGCCGGGTTCATCAAACTGAACAGGCGGGCCAGATAAGGCGTGTTGTGGTCATTCAGCTTGCGTGAGCCCGCATTGACCTCATGCAACGCCGTGTGGTGCCGCAGGACTTCCACAATCGTCCTGGCGCTGTAGTGCGCAAACCCTCTGGCGACAACGCGCTTGGCCTCCCGCTCAAATGAAAAGTACACATGGGTGTTGTCGGGTAGGTATTGCAGAAACTCAGGCGTGAACTGGTCTTGATGGTCCTGGGCTACTTCAATGGGTGTACGGTCCATATCAAGCTCCTTGTGTGACTGTGACGTGATAACGGCGGGCGTCTTGCTGGGCCTTCTGGGACTTCTTGCTCAAGCCTTTGATAGTCCCGATGTTTCGACCGCTGGCTTCAACCTTCTCGCGCGATTCCGTGGCCACTTGCGATGCGCTTGACCCACTGGCATTTGCAGCCATGAAAGACCTGCCCTGCGTGAATGTGCTGGGCTGTCCGTCCATGTGAGCCGTAAAGCCGTTACCGAAGCTCTTTGGGGTGCCATCTGGCCATTTGCTGGTCATGCTGTAGCCCTCAGTTGAGGTTGCAGGGATGCAAGGCGATCCATTTGCGCGGCCAGCAGGCGCTGAGACTCAAGCACTTGCCGCATCAGGTCTTCGGCCACGTCCGCTGGCTTTATGGGAGTTGTTGGGGCGTAGTTCAGGTCTTCCAGGATGTAGGCAGCGCCTTCATGGAAGCCACGGGTACGGGCCATCTTGAGAATAAACATCACCTGACTAGGCTTCAGGTTCTCCGGGCGGGATTCGTCCAGGGCGTTC
>JFJP01018582.1_pt1 | contig 59952 bp, 60 predicted proteins | sample 431651 | NCBI WGS metagenome assembly JFJP01 (sample SAMN02602958, study PRJNA72255) | Microbial mat metagenome, whole genome shotgun sequencing project. | biome: fresh water; feature: sink hole; material: water; isolation source: purple microbial (photo- and chemosynthetic) mats found in... | reverse complement strand
GTCAGGATCAGCGGTTTCGACCATGCCCCGATGTTGGCGGCGTAGAGGCCGATGAGTTGATTGGAAAAGCCGATGGCACCATTGGCAAACGATGCGCCCGTGCCGTACATGACCAGTTTGCCAAGGGCGATGAAGGCGACCGCCAGCACGGCCGTCATGACGTATCCGAGATAGAAGTCGATTGATGTCTCGCGCGGGGTGGCGAAATGCCCGGTTTGCTTCGAGCGGCTGAATATCCATAGCGATGACCAGGCGGAAAGGTCGATCGGGGCGGGCATCCAGCCCAGCAAAAAGACCAGGAACGGGAACGAGGCCAATGTCCAGGGGGATGGGGGCACGAACCCGGCGGCGGTGGGAGGGCTTCCCTTCATCATCGCCACGATCACGGCGGCAACGGTGGATAGCGTCAGGATGATGACGACGCCCTTGGAGACGGCGTCGAGCAGTTTGTAATGCCCGATCAGTGAGAGCAGGGTGCAGACGGCAAGGATGCCAAGGGTCAGGGTCGTCAAGCTGCCAGGAATGACGCCGATCAGCAATGCCGCGGTGAGCATGGCCACTCCCGCGATGTTGATGACGCCCGTGAGGATGTTGATCAGCATGAAGATCGCCAGATACGCCCGGCCTTGGCGGCGATACCCGTCGAGCAGGCTTTCCCCGGTGGCGGCGGCATAGATCTGTCCGTAGAGGAAGAACGGGAACTTCAGCAGATTCGCCAGCAGGACCAGACCCACGAGCGACCAGCCGTATTCGGCACCGGCCCGGGTTGACCAGACCAGGTGCGAGCCGCCGATCGCCGCGCAGGCCACAAGAATTCCCGGACCGATCGCTTTGCGTAGGTTCTGGCGCGACTGGGCAGATGTGTTAAACGATCGAGTCATGGCAAGGGCGAATCACAAAAATGATAGAAATGAAAAACCGCACGCAATATGTGGAAAAACTGCTTTGCCGTCAATGTTAATCTTGGTTGGGTAATGCTGCCGCCGAGTACAACCCAAGCCCTACTGGAACAGCCGACCAGGATTACGATGAGAAGCGTGCCCCGCAGAAGTGAATGCGCCCAATGGGGCCATTTTGTCGCTTACGACCTGGCGTTGAGTGCGAATTGTGTGCGGTACTCGCCGGGTGGAATGCCTATATGATGGTGAAACAGGCGTGTAAAGGAATGAAGACTTTGGTAACCGGAGAGAAACGCGATATCGTCTATTTTCCGGTCTGAATTGATCAGCAGGTCAATGGCCGATTTCATGCGCTGCCTGACAACCAGTTCCTTGGGCGTCAGCCCAAGTTTTGATTTGAAAAGCCGAGTTGTCTGGCTGCTCGATAGATGCAGGAATGCGGCCATCGCGTTAATATCCCATTTTTCGGAGGGGGCCTTGGTGATGGCCGTGACCAGTTCTTGCAGGGCGAGCTCGTGTCTCGACGGGTTGTGGTTTCCGCGGCTCATTTCCAGTTTAAGAAGCTCTGTAAGCAGGGTTGCGCTCGCCCGTGCCTGTAGCGTGGTGTGGGGTTGGTGCGCGGCCAGGGCATCAAGGACATCCCTCAGCAGGAGGAACATGAGCGGTGCTGCCTCATACGGTCGTACATATCCTTGGCTGTTCTGTAGTGCCAGCCATTCGGACAGGGCTTCAATCTGGAAGTAAAGCCACCAGGATGGCGTGTGCCGCGCGGCGTAGTGGATGGGCGTGCCGACAGGGCAGACAACGAGGTCGCCAGGGGCCAGTTGGTAAGTCTGGTCACGCATCTTCACGGTCATCGTTCCCTGTAGCAGCAACCGTATCTCGTGATACCGACGGGCGGCGAACCCTGTGTCGGAATATTCCATACGTTCCGTAATGGCGGCAATATGAATGCCGGCATCAAAGAGGGGTTGCGCCACGACATGCGCCAGCTTGTTTCCAACGCCCAGTTGTTCGCTAAACACCGGGCGGTTGAATTCTCGGGGTGTAAATGTTAAAAACGGGGTCTTGATCGTTGTTCTCATACACTCCATGATACGTTCATGACGTCATTGTGACAAGTGTGGTGTGCGTGTTTTGGATAAACTAATTTTAATAATCAGTCAAAGACAATATTAAATGAAGTATGATAGGGTAGTCGTGGAATTGAGATTGCCAAAATGACTCACTCGAAACGGATGGTGATGGTATGGAAAAGAAAATATTTTACAGGAGGATACGGATGGCGATTGGTTCAGGCATCATCGCGGTGGCGCTGCAGTCCCCCTTGTCGGCCTCTGAGTTGCATGTGTCACCCGCCGGGAACGATGCCAATCCCGGCACGGTGGAGAATCCCTTGGCGACTCTTGGCGCAGCGCAGCAGCTTGCCCGTGCCACGGCAGGCAAAGCGCCGGTGACGGTGTGGTTGCACAAGGGCGTCTATTATCTGCCCGAAACCGTTCGTTTTACGGTTGAAGACGCAGGCTGTACCTATGTGGCAGCGGCTGGCGAGACCGTCGTACTCAGTGGCGGCGCTAAGCTGGATTTGACGTGGGAACCGTTCCGGGATGGTATCCTCCAGGCAAAAACCCCGACCGGATTGGCGATTGACCAGTTGTTTGTCAACGGTCGGCGTCAGATCATGGCGCGCTACCCGAACGATGATCCGGGCGTGCTGCCGTATGGGGGATTTGCTGCGGATGCGATCAGCAGGGAGCGCGCGGCGCGTTGGGCCGATCCGACCGGTGGGTTCCTTCATGCGATGCACAAAGGGCGCTGGGGTGGGTTCCACTACCGGATTACCGGCAAGGATGCAACGGGGGATGTGGTGGTTGAAGGCGGTTGGCAGAATAACCGTCCGTCGCCCATGCATGCGGCGCATCGCTTTGTCGAGAACATTGTCGAGGAGCTGGATGCACCGGGTGAGTGGTTTCATAACCCAGGGACGGACACGCTATATTTCTATCCGCCGGTCGGGGGGGATTGGGATGGCTCTGTTGAGGTCGTTCGCCTTCGGCACCTTGTCGAGTTCACTGGTACGAAGCAGGTCACGCTGCGCGGCTTGATTTTCCGCCATGCGGCACGGACGTTCATGGATACGCAGGAGCCTTTGCTGCGTAGTGACTGGACGATCTACCGGGGCGGAGCAGTGCTTTTTAATAGCTCCGAGGACTGCCTGGTAGCCGACTGCGAGTTTGACCAGCTCGGTGGCAACGCCATCTTTGTCAACCATTACAACCGCCGCATAACCATCAGCGGCTGCGATATTAATAACACGGGCGGGAGTGCTGTCGCGTTCGTCGGTGACCCTGGCGCCGTTCGAAATCCGCTCTTCCAGTATGGTCATGCGATAAAATACAGTGAGCTTGACAAGGACGCCGGTCCCAAAACCGAGAATTATCCGAAGGACTGTCTGGTGGACGACTGCTTGATTCGCGGGGTGGGCACGATTGAGAAGCAGGCCGCCGGGGTTCAGATTTCGATGTCCATGGGAATTACCGTGCGTCATTGCTCCATCTACGGCGCATCGCGTGCCGGTATCAATATCGGTGACGGTTGCTGGGGGGGGAACGTCATCGAGTTTTGTGATGTATTCGACACGGTACGCGAAACTGGAGACCACGGCAGCTTCAACTCCTGGGGGAGGGATCGGTTCTGGAAACTCGGCGGCGCACCGGCTGCCGAGCTGCCATCGCTGGCGTTGCTGGATGTCGTCAAACCGAACATCATCCGCAACAGCCGTTGGCGTTGTGATCACGGCTGGGATGTGGACCTCGATGATGGCTCCTCGAACTACGAGATCTACAATAACCTCTTTCTACATGGGGGTTTGAAATTGCGTGAGGGATTCCATCGCAAGGTGTGGAATAATATTGCGATCAACAATTCGCTTCATCCACACGTCTGGTATGAGAACGGTGGCGACGAGGTGACTCGTAATCTTTGGATGGGATCCTATCGGCCAGCGATTATGCCTGCTGGCACGTGGGGTAAATTGGTTGATCGCAATCTTTTCACCACCACCGAGTCCGACCGGCTTCAGTTCGCCGTCCATGGTTGTGATACGAATTCATTGGTGGGGGATCCCCTGTTTGTGAATGCAGCGAAGGGCGATTTTCGAGTGAAGGACGGTTCGCCAGCCCTAACCCTTGGCTTTGTGAACTTCCCGATGGATCAGTTTGGCGTCCGCTCGCCGCGGTTAAGGGCGAAGGCGCGAACACCGTTGATTCCGACCATCAACATCGGAGGAGGCCAGTCGACAGCGGCGGCGGCAGGCACTCCGTGGCGTGGTGCTGTACTCCGCGAATTGCAGGAGGGCGAGTTTTCCGCGATTGGTGTGCCGGCGGACGCCCGAGGTGTGCTTGTGGTCGATGTCAGCAAGCGGACGCCGGCATTCAACGACGGTGTGCGTGTTGCCGATTTCATCCAGGGCGTTAACGGTCGTGAGGTTTTCTCCGTCCAGGGCTTTCTCGATGAACTGGTCAAGGATGCCAGTGGGAATTCGGTCAGGCTATCCGTTATTCGCGATCAGCAAACTATCGAGTATAACGTACAGACATTGCCGGCGGTGCCCGCCCGACGAGAATAAGAGAGGGCACCTTTGTTGCCACAGGACGCTGATCGCCATGGCGTCGTGCCCCACGGGTTGGATTCCGGCAACGGGATAGTACTTCGAGATGCGCCAGATCCGTACCATCGCGTTTCCAAATGCACAGTGGCTAGTCAAGCAATACCGGGAGGCATACGAGCGATTTCTCTGTCCGTCGTACGTCTGCACCCTATTCGAGGAGTGTTCGTCTTGTCGCAAGGTCAGGCACAAAAATGCTACTATAATGAGTTCAATAGTAGCCAATTTGCGATCCACCGCATGAACAGTATCAACAATTAAGAATCACACCCGGCGGAGTAACGCCACCAATCCTATGCTTGACACTCGGACAAGGTTCCAACAGTATTCGCCTCAGGTGAAGATTTTTAAAAGATGACGAAAGGGATGCGCATGATTCGCGACGAGATTTTGGCTACGCTACGAGAAACGATGGAAAATGGCGCTCCCGTGCCAATGGATTTGGACACGATTACCGAAGAGACGACGATCGGCGAACTGGGATTCGATTCGCTCTCCGTCCTTGATCTGATTTATGACATCCAGCAGGCGTTCGGGATTGATTTCGAAGCCCAGGACCTGGTCAATATCAATACCGTCGGGGAATTGGCTGATTTCCTGGAAGAAGAACTTCAGGCGTGATGAGACCCCTTCGCAAACTCAAATACATCGCCGAGATGGCGCTAATCTATCCGGCGCTGGCTGTGGTGGATAGGCTGCCCTACGCCACGGTACGGCGGGTTGCGTCGGCTGTCGGCACATTATCCTATGCGGCGGATACAAAACGCCGCCGGGTCGCCTGCGAGAATATCCGTCGCAGTGGCATTGCCAGCGATGAGGTCGAGATCCGGCGGATTGCCAAGGCCTCTTTCCAACACTTTGCCGTGGTGATTGCCGACTCCATCAAGGCCGACTCGTTTTTCAGCAACCCGCGATGGAGCGAGCATGTGGAGCTGCACATCGCCCCGGAGTGCATGCGTCTTCTCGAAAGGCCTGATCAGGGCTTGATCCTTGCGTCCGGACACCTCGGAAACTGGGAAATCGCCGCGCAGTTCATTTCCACCATCAAGCCGGTCGTCGGCATCGCCCGCCGCATGAACAACCCCTATGCCGACAAGATCATGCAGCAGCGCAAGCCCCGCGAACACTTCCGCTTGACGCCCAAGCACGATGCTGACACCACCCGTTTTCTTGCGGCACTGAAGGCGGGCGAGGCGCTCGCCCTGCTGATCGACCAACATGCCCCCAGGCAGCGTGGCATGATGATTGACTTCTTTGGCATCCCCGCCTCGACCCATACCTCTCCTGCAATGCTGCACCTGATCACCAAGGTCCCGATCTGTTTCGGCTACTGCATCAAGACCCCAGACCACAAATTCGAATTCCATGCGCCCCCCCCGATCGAGATCGCGAAGACCGGCAAGCGCGAAGCCGATACCAGGGCCGTGCTCAACGCCCTGAACGCGCAACTTGAAGCGGCCATCCAGAAATATCCTGAACAGTACCTCTGGGCACATCGCCGCTGGCGCTGAAACGACGTTCCAACGCCTGCTCGCGCACCGTGCCCTGCACACCGAATGGCAAGTGCGTGATTAGGATTGCATTCAGGACGTTGCTCGCTATACTTGTATGTCATTTCTGAGGGTACTAACGCTGAAGACAAGGAATTCTGTATATGCATTTTGTGGTCTGTATCAAGCAGGTACCGGGAACGCATGATGTGCGCATCAACCCGGAGACCTATACGCTCATGACGGAAGGGGTGGAATCCATCATCAATCCGTTGGACATGTATGCGATTGAGGAGGCGTTGCGTTTGCGTGACCGTCTTGGCGGTAGCGTAACCGCCCTGACGATGGGCGTCCCACAGGCGGAGTCGGCACTACGCGAGGCGCTGGCCATGGGGGTCAATCAAGCCATTCTGGTTTCTGATAGCGCCTTTGCCGGTAGCGATACATGGGCGACCAGCTACACACTGGCTAAGGCGCTGGAGAAGATCGGTGATTATAGTGTCATCCTGTTCGGGAAACAGGCCTCGGATGGTGATACCGCCCAGGTAGGACCGAGTGTCGCCGCGTTCCTGGACCTGCCGCAGATCACCTATGTCCGCAAGATCGAGGAGATCGACGCCAGTCGCCTCGTTGCCGAACGTGTGCTGGAGTCGGGGTATGAGGTGATCGAATCGCCCCTTCCCTGCGTACTGACCGTGATCAAGGAAATCAACGAACCACGCCTCCCCTCGCTGAAAGGCAAGATGGCCGCACGCAAGGCTGAAATCGTCAAGTGGAGCGCATCCGATATCGCTGCCGATCCCGCCATGCTCGGGCTCAACGGATCCCCAACGAAAATCATCAAGCTCACCCCCCCGCCGCCCCGTCGGGGCGGCGAGAGGATTGAGGGCGAACCCGACGAAATCGCGAGGAAACTAGCCGAAAAGTTGAGAGATATCATCATCGAAGCGGCATCCTAAGGAAAGACATCATGACGAATGCTCCGATTAACAACATTGGGAATCTTGAACTGTTCAAGGGCGTCTGGGTATTGGCCGAGCAGGCTGACGGGCAGCTCGAATCGATCACCTATGAACTGCTGGGGGAAGGTCGCAAGCTGGCCAATGAACTCGGCACGGAACTTTCCGCCGTCCTGCTGGGAAGTAATATTGGGAACAAGGCCCAAGCCTTGATCGAACGCGGTGCCGATAAAGTCTATCTGGCGGATGTGCCGGAACTGGCCTATTTCGCCGACGAGCCTTATGCAAAGGTGATCAGCAAGCTGATCCGTGATTATTCGCCAACCATTGTGCTTTGCGGGGCAACCACCGTAGGCCGAAGCCTGGCTGCACGGGTCGCGATCACGGTCAATACGGGATTGACGGCCGACTGCACCGCGCTGGCCATCGACCCGGAGACACGCAACCTGCTACAGACGCGCCCAGCCTGCGGCGGCAATATCATCGCTACGATTGTCACGCCAGGCCGCCGCCCGCAAATCGCCACGGTTCGGCAGAAAGTCATGAAAGAAGCCGCGATTGACGGTTCACACCAGGGAGCGGTTGTCAACGTCGCGCTGACACCCGATCTGCTTACCTCGCGCACCAAGCGGTTGCGCCATGTGCCGGGCGAGAGCGCCACGGTGAATATAAGCGAGGCCAATATCCTGGTTGCGGGTGGCCGTGGCATCCAGAAATCCGAGCACTTCGATGTCATCGGGGATTTGGCCAAGGTGCTCAAGGCGGGAGTTGCGGCCTCCCGCGCAGCGGTCGATTCAAACTGGATTTCCTATGCGCATCAGGTGGGCCAGACAGGCAAGACGGTATGCCCGAAATTGTATATCGCCTGCGGGATCAGCGGCCAGATCCAGCATCTGGCAGGGATGGCGTCTGCCGAGACCATTGTGGCGATCAACCGTGACCCCGATGCACCGATTTTCAACGTGGCCACGTATGGTGTTGTTGGGGATGCCCTGGAAATCGTCCCCAGACTCACGGCCGAATTTAAGAAGATATTAGGACGGTAATCGAAAGAAAGATCATCACGAAGGAGGCAATCATGCGTTACAGAGGGTCCCGGATTGGAATTTTCACACTTATTGTCGCGATGCTCTCGAGCGTCGCGGCCAGCGCAGCTCAAAATGAGGTGCTGATCGTGCCTGCACGCCAGCGATTGGTCGAGCTGGCTTTTGATATGCACACGTTGCGTGGTCTTACCCTGATCAGCTACCGGGCGGGGAGCACCGGCAAGCCACCCCTGATGCATCTCTGGAATACGCAATCCAAATCCTGGAGCGAGCTCAACCCGGAATCGTTTGCGTTTGGGCAGTTCATGACGGGGCAACCCAAAATCATCTACCTGATCGGCCTACCAAGCGACGTGCCACAGATCCTGGTCGATGGGGCCACCCAGGCTAAAAAGGTGGTTCGGATCGAGACCTTGGATGTGGTAAATCTCATCAACACCCTGAATGAGACCCTTGCCTTCTCGCCCAGGGAGTGGAAAGCCCTTGAGCCGCAGTATGGCCTGAAAACCAAGGATCTGAACGAGGAGCGCCGCAAATGGGGTCGTTTCGGGCCGCCGCCCTCGGCACGAAAGGCAATCACACAGGAACCGATGACCAGCACTGAGGTTGACGTTATCAACGTCGATGGCGTTGGCCTGCAGCCAGCCACCGTGGAGGTCGCCCCTGTCGCTCCGGTTTTGGAAACGGTCGTTGCACCCGTCGTGGAAAAGGTGCCGGAACCGGTGCCACTACTCGATACTGCCGCCAGCGAAGCCCTGGCCCCAGACGAGCCGCCCGCGACGCCATCCATTGCTGTTCAGGAAAAAGGTGGGCCAGATCCTGACGGTCTCCCCACGCCGCCGATTTCTGAGCTGCTGCCGATGTCACTTCCAGAAGACAAATAGCAGCCTGCGGCGGCTATTTGTCCTCCGTCACGACTAGATATCCTCGTTCAACAGCAGGTCCGCATCGAGCACGAACGTCTTGAGAAGCTGCGCTCCGAGGGCCTGGGCATCCAGGGCGAAGCAGGGGTCGATCTCGATCTTGTAACGCGGTTCCCCATCGGGATCACGCGGCACGTCGAACCCGCAGGCGGTTAGCCATCCTGCGTACTTTCGGATCATGTCGCGCTGTGTCGTGGCTGGCGAATCGTTGCCCGAGGCATTCTTGACGGGCGAGAACTCCAGCGCCCGGTCAAACTCCACGTTCAACGTGCGCTTTGCATCGGGGATCACATCAAAGATGAACTTCTCGAACTTATAAGCATTGGGACGATCTGGAGAGACCGTTTTTCCCGTCGCATCCACCGTCGGCACTTTTTTGAACGCAATGTGCAGCGGAAGATCAACAGCCGCTTCCTGCTTGAGGAATGCAACCGAGAACACATGAATGGCCACACTGCCGAAGAGCAGCTTCAACTGGCCATCCGACCGTTTTTCCTGCATCTGGGCAGGCGTCAATTCGGAATACTCGACCACCAGGTTCCGTCCATTCCGCACCGCGACCACACCGAGCCCCTCGGACGGCTCACGCTTCTTGCAAACCTTGGTGGAGACGTCCGCCCCCTCCTTGAGGTGCAGCCCGATAAACTGAGGATCGGCAATCTCCACCAGTGGATTGTCCACCTGGAAGTAAAACAGCGATTGGATGCCCCGACGCGCCATGTCATCGAACATGCCATGATCGCGCAAGGCAGAGATGGTTCCGCCGTGTCCGTCCGGACTCATGAAAATGCGCCCCGGGGCTTCCAGTAATATATTCCCATCACTATCCAGCGCAGGCCACATCCCCTGCGTAAAGAAAAGCACCCGCTCCTGCTTCAACCCGAAATAACTGTGCTCTGCAAAAAAGTCGCGGGTGGCGGCATCATTCGCTTGGCTGGTCATGATATAGAACGGAATTCGGGTTGCATACCGCCGCTCCATCGCCAGGATTTTACGCGCATGGATTTCAAAGAGGGACGACCCCGACAAGGGCCCGATGGAATAGGCACCCTTGGGTCCTTCGAACCCAAGTCGTGACCCCTGTCCACCCGCCACCAGAAGTGCCCCGACTTCACCACGGGCCAGTGCCGATGCACCATAGGCCGACAGCGCCTCGTTGCGCTCGCGCTCGGCGATGCTGCCCAGCTCGACAACCGCTGAGGGAACAATCTCGCCACGCTCCCTTTCCGCCGTTTCTTCCGAGGCCTTCAGCATCGCCTGCATGCGCTTGATCGCCGCCATATCAATCGATGCAATCTGCCCGAGCAACGATGCCTGTGCGTCTTGATCAAGCTGATCCCAGAATGCCAACACATGACTCTGCCCGTTTTGCGCCAGCATCGCTTTTGCGGTTTCGTACGTCATAGAATCACCCTTATCATTTTTGTCTTACGTTATTAATCAGCGGGGCCAGGCCGTTCTCGCAACCCCTGCAAGAACCGTTGCGCAACCTTTTAGCAGCATGTCTGCATCACGTCAATCCGAGTATTTCAAGATCTCCGGATTTTTGATTTGAGCTTGCATCCTAGCCGTCGAGAGTGTATCAATTTAGCCGAAAACAACTTAAAGAATGAACCGCCGTTAAACGCCGTATCTGCAGCCGCCACAAAAAGAGGAGTCCCGCCATGACCAAAAGAGACCTAGTTGTAAGAATTTCAAAAGAGACAGGCATTCCACAGCAGGATGTCTTTGTCGTTATCCAGAAAACCCTTGATTATATTTCCGAGGCCATGGAGCAAGGCGATCACGTCGAATTCCGTGACTTCGGGGTGTTCGATGTGTGCCGCCGCAAGCGCCGTATCGGACGGAACCCGAACAACCCCGGCGTTGCCGTGCCGATCCCTGAACACAACGTGGTTCGGTTCCGTGCGGGCAAGTTGATGCGTGCCCGTGTCGCCGAAGCCAGCAAGACGGTTTAGCCGCGTACCGCCATGGCAACTACCCTATCATTTCAGCCTCCCCGCGGGATGCGTGATTTTTATCCCGAGGACATGCAGCGACGCAATGTCGTTTTCAACGCCTGGCGTCAGGCCGCTGCCCGTTCCGGGTTCTGCGAATATGATGCCTGTGTCGTCGAATCCCTGGATCTGCTACGACGCAAGGCGGGCGAGGAAATCCTGGAACAGATCTACCACTTCCAGGACAAGAGTGGACGGGACCTGGCACTGCGCCCTGAAATGACGCCCACGTTGGCCCGCATGATCGTTGCGCGACAGGGTGCGCTCCAGTTCCCGCTGAAATGGTTCACGATCGCCCAGTGCTTCCGCTATGAGCGTACGACCCGTGGGCGCAAGCGGGAGCATTATCAATGGAACCTGGATATCCTGGGCGAACCGGGCGTAGCGGCAGAAGCCGAGGTGCTTGCCACCGCCGCGAGTGCCATGCGCTCGCTGGGGCTCGATCAACGGCATTACCGCATCCGTTACAACTCACGCCTTCTGTTATCTGAATTGCTGGAGAAGCTTGGCATTTCATCGGCACATCACGCATCGACATTCCTGGCCCTGGATAAACGAGGCAAGATCGAGGACAGCGACATCGAGAAACTGCTGGTTGCCGAAGGGGTCGCCTCCAGTGTCATTCCCTCCGTCTTCAAGCTTCTTGAGATTAATTCCCTCGAGCAGGCCTTTGCCGTGCTTGGGGAACGGTCACCGGCACAAACCGAGATCGAGACGTTCATCGCCATGCTTGGAGCCTACGGGATTGCCGACCTGGCCACGTTTGATATCGGCGTCATTCGCGGCCTATCGTACTATACGGGAATTGTTTTCGAGGCATTCGACACCAGCTCAGGGCTGCGGGCGATCTTTGGCGGCGGCCGCTACGGCAAGCTGCTGGCTAGCATTGGCGGCGGAGATATCTCCGGCGTCGGGCTGGGGTTTGGTGATGTGGTCATCGCCGAATTACTGGCCGATCTTGGACTGGATCAAGCAGCCAACGGGGCAACCGTGGACTACACGATCGGATTCATGCACCCTGAGCAGCAGCTAACCGGCGTCCAACTGGCAGCGGCATTACGCCAGCAGGCAAAGCAGGTCAGCCTGTCCCTGGCCCCCGAAAAACCAAAATCGTTCTTTGCCAAGGCTAGCAGTGGAGCGCGCTACGCGATCTACCTTGGCCCCGATGATCTGGCCACCGGCACGATCAAGATCAAGACCCTTGCGGATCGTTCGCAACGCGACGTGGCGATATCCGACATCCTGCAGGGGGCCGATCATCGCTCAGCGGATCTGTAGCATCCGGTGGACCTGAAGTTGCAGACGCACATTCAAGCCATCGTCGACGATCCATGACGCCAGCTCTGTCGCGCTGAATTCCGTGCCCGCCACGGGACTGAAGTGTACGGCGGTTCCCCGCCGTCCGGCTGCGTGCTGCCTTACAAACTGCCGGGCCCACTCGTAATCCCTGCGGCTGCCGATGACGAACTTGAGCTCATCCTGCGGGCGCAGCCGGGCGAGATTGACCATATCAAAGGAATCCGCCGCCCCGCTATCCGGGCACTTGACATCCACCACCGCCACCACCCCGGACGGAATCTCCGAAATATCGAGAGACCCGTTGGTCTCAATCAACACGGTTCTACCGGGAATGGCGGACAACCCGCGCAGGAGACGCGGTGTAGCCACCTGCAGCAGGGGTTCACCACCCGTCACTTCAATCAGTGGAACCCTCGTCCGCACCGCCTCATCAACCAGCACATCGACCGTGATCAAGGTCCCGCTTTTCTCAACAGCGTGGGCTGAGTCGCAATAACGGCAGCGCAAGTTGCAACCCGCCAGCCGGATAAAATAACACCCCATGCCCGCATAAGAGGATTCCCCCTGCAACGAACAGAACCGTTCACACACCTCAAGCGTATCGTTCATCAAGTCCTTTCATCCGCCCCAGCACCGAACGGGCGGCCAGGACACCGGTCGAGAAGGCAGCCTGGAGATTATACCCCCCCGTATCTGCATGCAAATCCAGAATTTCGCCCGCGAAATAAAGACCCGTCACCCGGCGTGATGCCATGGACGCCTCGTCCACCTCATCCAGCGCGACACCCCCGGCCGTGACAATCGCCTCGGTCATGCCCCGATGCCCTGAGATCCTTATCTCCATGTCCTTGAGCCCCTGCACGATTCGGCTGCGCTGCTCCCGAGCCAGCCGTCCGCCAAGCTGCATTCCGGGAATCCCGACCGTCGCCAGGAATGAGGCGACCATGGCCTTGGGCAGCAATCCCCGCAACACACTGCGGATGGGTTCGTTGGCGCGTTCTGCCAAATCCCGTTCCAGACGTGCCTGGAGCTTCGCCATCGAGAGTGCTGGCTTGAGGTCAATCCCAAGACGAACATCCGCCTCCACCGCCAGCGCCTCCACCGCCAGACCACTCAACGTCAGCACCACCGGGCCATTGACACCGTGCGCAGTAAATCCCATTTCGCCGAACCCGCTGCCAACCTCGCGCCCGTTCACGCGTAGGGCTACCCCAACATTCTTCAGCCCCAGGCCATCGAGGTCACGAGCCGGCTTCGGTGAACATTCCAAAGGAACCAGCGCTGGTCGCGGTGGCACGATCGCATGCCCGACGGTAGCGGCCAGCGCATAGCCATCGCCCGTTGAACCGGTTCCCGGATAGGAGGCACCGCCCGTCGCCAAGACCACGTTCCTGCAGGCCAGTGTCTTGCTTTCCGTCTCGACCCCTTCGATGCCGCCCCCTGCCCCGGCAAGGAGTCGCCGTACCGGCTGCCGCAACTCAATCTTAACGCCTTGGCACCGACACCATGCAACCAACAGGTTCACGACATCCGGTGCCCGTCCATTGGCGGGAAAGACGCGACCTCCTCGTTCGGTCACAACCGGCAACCCTTCCGATTCGAGAAAAGCAATAAGTGTCTCGGCAAAATAGGCATCAAAGGCAGGGCGTAACCATACCCCCATGGCACCAAAATGCGATTCGAACGATCCCCGTGGCTCGATATTCGTCAGGTTGCAGCGACCCTTGCCGGTAATCGCCAGCTTGCAGCCCGGTTTTGGCATTTTTTCCAGAAGCACTACACGCGCACCACCCGCTGCCGCCGTACCCGCCGCTAGTAGACCGGCAGCGCCAGCCCCGATGACAACAAGATCCGGTGTTTGCATTCCGCTCATATTGTGTACCCTTACAGCACTACCGCCGTACTTGGCGGATAGATGTCCGGATAAAACGAATGGGCGCAGCCTGGGCAGATCCCGTGGCTGAACTCGGCTTCCGTATGCTTGCTCACATACTCTTCCACCTGGTTCCAGTAGCCCTTGTCATCCCGAATCTTCTTGCACACGGCACAGATGGGAATGATCCCACGTAATGTCCGGATGTGGTCAAGCGCCTCCTGCAACTCCGCATTCTTGGCCGCCAGTGCCGTCTCCGCCGCAATCATCCGCCGCCCCACCTCGATGTGCGCCTTGAGCTCTGCGGCGTTGAATGGTTTGACCAGGTAATTATTTGCCCCTGCATCCAGTGCCTCGACAACATCATCGGACGACGATTTGCTGGTTAACATGATGATATACGTCGACTGATGCTCAGGCATGGCGCGGAGTCGTCGCACCACGCCAACCCCATCCAGCAGCGGCATCTTCCAGTCCAAGATCGCCAGCCTGGGGGCCTCTTCGACAGTCAACAGGTCGAGCGCTTCGCGACCATCGCAAGCCTCCGCCACGCTATACCCCATTTTGGCCAGGATCCCTGAAAGCATCAGGCGCATCGTCTGGTCATCATCGGCAATCAGGATACGCATGAGGGAACCTCGCTTTCAAGAAATCAGATCAAGACTGCGCAAGAGGCGGATCAATAGCGATTTCTTGACGGGTTTTGCGAGGTGTCCGTCGCACCGCGTTTTCATATCCTGTAGCAGGTGGCGGGCAACCGATCCGATGTCGCCATCCGCCGCATCAATCGCTGTGGTCACCACCACTTTAGCAGCCGCCGTACCACTCAGCCCACGCGCCTGCTCAAATTCGCGGATAGCGGTCAACGCCTGCCCCCCGGACATGACCGGCATCAAGGCATCCAGCGAAATGAAATCATAAGGAGCACCCGTCTCGATGGCATGGCGCACGGCGGTCACCGCTTCGGCACCGTTCACTGCGGCATGAACCGTCCCGTAAGGAAGGAGCATTTCCTGCAAGGCCATACGACTGACAAACTCATCCTCAACAACCAGTGCCTTCATAGCGAGCTCCTTTCCAATTCAACCTTCAAGATCTCGAACTGACGCTCCAGCGTCACCATTAATTCAGGAATTTTCCTGGAATCAGCCATTTCGCCATTCGCGGCCTGCTCGATCGCCCGGGCCACCGTATTCATGACATGGCCTCCCACATACGCCGCCGCCCCCTTGATCTTGTGGGCTAGTTCCCCCGCCGACCAGGTCTGAGCGGCATCAACGGCCAGGCGTAATGCCTTCAACTGTTCCGGCATGGTGTCCAGGAAGGATTTGACCAGCTTGCGCGCCAGGACCACATCCCCATCCACGGCATCCATCATCCCCTTGCGATCAAAGACCACGGCCGCGTGTGCAACGCCATCCAATACCGATACGGTCGACGCATGTCCACCCACGGGCATGTTGGGTCCCGTCCCGTGGGATGACCGATCAGGCAGCCATTTGGCCAGCATTTCGCGCAAACAGCGCATGGAAACCGGCTTGGACATGTAGTCATTCATGTCCGCCGCCAGACACAACTCACGATCCTCCAAAAACGCATGGGCGGTCATGGCAATGACCGGTAACGAGGAATTCATTCCCGACGCCCCCGCCGAGGAGCGGATTTTTCGTGTCACCTCGCGCCCATCCATCCCTGGCAGGCCGATATCCATGAACACCAAGGCATAGGTTACCCCTGCCAAGGCAGCGAGGGCACTTTGCCCGTCGCAAACCACGTCCACCTCGCACATGAGTTTGCGCAACATGCCAGCCACCACGACCTGGTTGACGAAATCGTCCTCGACCAGCAGGACACGCGTCCCGACCCACCGTTCACTGGCCATGTCACTAGCGACACCCCCAGCCCTGGCAGTGCCTTCTGTGATCGTGTCAATCTGGGTGGCATCGGAAGGTTCAAGCGCTACCGTGAACCAGAACTCCGAGCCCTTGCCCTCAACACTCGCCAATCCCATCGTTCCGTTCATCAGTTCCACCAGGCGCCGCGATATCGCCAACCCCAGACCGGTACCGCCGAACCGCCGCGTAATCGATTCATCGACCTGGCTGAACTGGCGGAACAGACAATCCAGTTTTCCAGCAGGGATCCCTATCCCCGTGTCGCGGACAACAAACTTCAGGACGACGCGCTCCGATGCGGACAACGCTTCGTCTCCATCTGGCCTTGCGACCACACTGACAAACACATCGATCTGCCCGCGGTCGGTAAATTTAAGCGCATTCCCAACCAGGTTATTCAACACTTGATACAGCCGAACCGGGTCACCTTTGACGACGGGCGGAATATCATCGGAAAAATGCCAGGACAGGCGTATCCCTTTCATCCCGGCATGCAGGCCCATCACCGTCACCACATCCCGAACCAGTGCCGCCGGATCCATATCAATACGCTCCATCGACAGGTTTCCCGTCTCGATCTTGGAGAAGTCAAGGATATTGCTGATCAAGGCCAGCAGGCGCTTCCCACTGGAATGGAGGCATTCGACATAACGGCGCTGCTCCTCACTCAAGGCCGTGTGCATCAACAGTTCGGCGGTACCGATGACTCCATTCATCGGGGTTCGGATCTCGTGACTCATGTTGGCCAGAAACGCACTCTTGGCCTGGCTGGCCTTGTCCGCCTCCAAGGCCATCTGATTGGCTCGCTTCGTCTCGTCCGACAACTTGGTATTCGACTCGTGCAGCGCAACCTCCGCCTGCTTGCGTGCGGTAATGTCCATGAAACTGACTAGGCTTGCCCACACCTGCCCCTTTGCATCCACCACCGGGATTCCATGCACCTCGACGCAGATCCGGCTGCCGTCAGGCCGTTCGATCTCCATGTCATCCACCACCGACGACTCCCCATACATGCCCCGCAGGATCGGCATGATCTCAGGCGGATACGGTATTCCGGTGCCGAACTTGTGGGCTTTGTAAACCATGGCCAGATTCGACTTGGTGGCATCCGGAAGAATGCCACGGCCCAGCATTTCCAGTGCTGCCTCATTAGCCATCAGGGGGCGGCCGGACGGAGCCTCGACCATGAAGACGCCCACCGTCAGGTTTTTGAACAACGCGGTGAAAATGGCATTCTGACGGGCAAGGTGATCGGCATTCTGGCGCAGCGCCTCTTCCGCCTCGATACGCAGCAACGCCTCTGCCATGCGCGACGCGAATTCCTCCAACTGATCGATATTGGCCAGCGAAAAGCGATCCTTGCGGTGGTCATTGAACTGGATCAGCCCCAGTATCTTGTCCTTGACACGGATCGGCACCAGAGCCACCGACAGATACCCCTTGCGAATGCAGTGGTTGCGGGGATGCTCACGCAGGTCGAGGCTTGGATCGGCATCCAGCAGGGGTAGCGAGTTGTTGGTCCAGCAGCTTCCATACGGGGTGGGGGTGAACAGCGAGCTCGACGGATCGGTCTTGCCCATGATGACCAGGCCACAGGTACATTCCAGCGAAACCGTCCCGTCCGGGTTCCGGCACAGTCCGCCATCGCCGTTGCGTGTTACCAGCGAGTTTTCCACGGCGAGGAAATCGGGAGGAAAACCGTCCTGGGCGTAATAGGGATAATCGTCACCCTCCTTAAGCCGTATGCCGATGGCATCAAACCCCGTCGCCTGCTTAATAATTCCGATAACCCTGGACATGCAGGACTTTCGATCAAGGGATGAGTTCAGAAGCTGCAGGACATCGCGACCCATCGTATGGACATCTTCCGCCGTCAAGCGAATGCTATTTTCCATTTTCGTGGTATCCATCATCGACTTTTCCTCAAATCGCCTACGCACTTACACGCCCAGCTTGAGTACTAATCTACAACGATACCCCTATTGATGCAACCCCCAATAATCACACACCAAGGCCCATCAGGGCTTTTCATCAACGCCGGTTTTACGTGTGGGATCTTTTCAGTATTTCTAGGGTTTCCGCTTCGCTGAGGGGGACGGGGTCGAGATTGAACAGGAATCCCATGGTCGCGCGCGCATTGGCGGCGATGGCGGGTAGTTCCTCATTGGTGATGCCGTAGTCGGACATTTTGAGCCCATCGACGCCACAGGCTTTCTGCAGTTTAAGTAGTTCTTCGATAAAGTCGGTTCCACCCATGGCCGCAGCCATTCTGGTATAGCGATCCGGGCAGGTGCTGGCAAAGTGGCTGAAATAGGCGGAGGAAAGCATGATGAGGCCCGCGCCGTGCGGCAGCTCTGGATGGCGTCCACTCATGGCGTGTTCAAGCGAATGTTCAGAAATGCAGCAGGAGGTCGATTCCACCATGCCAGCCAGCGTGTTGGCCAGCGCTACCTGGGCGCGCGCGTCGATGTCGCTGCCGTCGGCCACGGCACGCGGCAGATAGGCCGCGACCAGCCGAATGCTTTCGAGCGCATAGAGGTCGCTCATCGGGGTGGCGATGTTGGCGATGTAGCCCTCGACGGCATGGAAGAATGCGTCGAAGCCCTGAAAGGCGGTGAGGCGCGGTGGAACCGAAACCATCAGTTCCGGGTCAACCACGGAAAGCACCGGGAAGGTGCATGTCGGATTGCCGAAGCCGATTTTCTCGTCTCCGTTCGTGATCACGGTCCACGGGTCGGCCTCCGTGCCGGTACCGGCGGTGGTGGTGATGGCGATAATCGGCAGCGCACCGTGTTCGAGCGGTAGGCCCTTGCCGGAGCCAGAGCCGATATAGTCCCAGTAGTCGCCGGGATTGACGGCCATCACAGCGATGGATTTGGCGGCATCGATCGTCGAGCCGCCGCCGAGGCCGATGACAACGTCGCAGCCTGCTTCCTTGGCGAGTGCCGCCCCCTCCATCACATGTTCCTTGATCGGGTTCGGCTGGATTTTGTCGTACACGACCGAGTCGATGTGCTGCTGCTTGAGCAGGTTAATCAGGCGGTCGAGGTACCCGTGATTGCGCATGGAGGTGCCGCTCGAAATCACAATCAGCGCCTTTTGTCCGGGTAGCTTTTCTGTGGCCAGTTGGTTGAGCTTGCCGGCTCCGAAAAGAATCTTGGTAGGAATGAAGTAGTCAAAGTTCATGGGGTTCTCCTTTTGGGGCGGCACACAACCGCTTATTGGTTTAAAACTAGGCCATTTGGGCGATGCCTGCAAGTTATTTTCAGAACGCGCAGAGAACTAAAAAATATTCGGGGGGATCCGACGTCCGATGCTTCGACGGTAGTGCCAGTTGACGCCCAGATAGAAAAGTTGCCGCAGGGGATGCCGCAGGGCTTTCCAACCTCCCCATACGCGCTGCATGATGGACCGGATGGAATAGACATCCTCATACAACGACCAGTAGGCGGTGGTCAACGCCTCTGGACTCATGTTCCGGGGTTTGTGCACGGCCTCCGCGCCATGGTAGCGATAGATGTCGTCATGACAAAGGCGTCCGGCCTGTTGCATCGCGTGGTAGAAGTCGGTTCCCGGGATGGGCGTAAGGATATAGAAGCGCGGCACGATAATGCGGGTCTCCCGGATGAATCCTGCCGTCGCCGCGATTGATGCCAAGGTATCGCCTTCCCCACCGACGACCATCTCGGTGGAGACCTCGATGCCCGCGGCGCGAATGCGGCGGATCAGCGCTGGATATTCGGATGGCACCGCCCACCCCTTGCCCATGGCGTCCAGGCTTTCCGGCGATATGCTTTCCAGCCCGAAGCTCAAGGCCATGCAGCCACTGGCGGCTAACGCCGATAACAAGCGGTCATCGCGGCCCACGGTGATGCTGCATTGCGACATCCATTGCATCCCGAGCGGGGAGATCTGCTGGCAGAGCGAAAGCATATACTCAGGATCTGCATAAATGTTGTCGTCGAGCAGGATGAACCGCCGCCATCCCAGCGAACGGATGTGGCGGATATCACGTAGCACATCCGCTTCGGTCCGCCGCTGATAGCGACCCCGATATAGGCAATAAACGCTGCAGAACGAGCAGGTGTTGGGACAGCCGCGTCCCGCCTGCACGGGCAGCCAGTCGCCAATCGCCTTGCTTGTCAACAGCTCGTAGCGGGGTAGGGGAAGCGTCAGGGTTTCGGTCGCTTCGGCTCGGTAAAGCCGCTGCATAGCCCCGGATTGAAAGTCATCCAGAAGGCGTGGCCACACCGTTTCGGCATCCCCAACGACCACGGCATCGGCATGTTTCAAGGCTTCCTCCGGCATGAGGCTGGCCATGTAGCCCCCGATGACAACCGGCTTGCCCTGCTGGCGAAAGCGATCGGCAATATCGAGCGATCGGATGATGGCGTGCCCCATGCCGCTGATCCCGATCAGGTCGGCATCGGTATTCCAGGGGATATCCTCAATCGTCTCCAGGCAGATCTCGGTGGACCAACCGGCGGGCGACAATGCCGCCAGCAGGGGCAAGGCCAAGCCGGGAAAATACAAGCGGCACTGCTTTACCGGTTGGCGATCAGGGCCATACGGACTGGACTGGATAAGCAGGACTTTATTCATCATCATAAACTCCTGACGACGTTGCCGAGATATTGCCATGTCACCCGTGTTGCCCCGAGGCCCAGGCGCAGGGTCTGACGCACGCCGTACGCCCTGCAATGCTTGACCATCGTTGCCGGGCGTAGGGCCAGTCGCCAATACAAACGGATGATCTCCCAATAGTACGCCGAGAGGGAGAGTCGTCCAGGGACCACCACGAGATGCGCCAGATCCCATTGCGCAGGGTCGTGTGTGATAAGCCGTCCGGCGTATTCGGCATACGGCTCCGTTCCGGGGAGCGGCGTGAAGGGCTGGAGGTTGACATACTGGAGTCCTAGCCGCTGCAGCCAGTCGCCCAGCTTTCGGAACTGCGTGCGATTCCAATCCGTGCCAAGGATCAAGGTGGCGTAGCAATCGACGCCAAGGTCTGCCAGCACGGCGACCGCCTCCTCGTTCTGGGCGGTGGTGGTCTGTTTGGCATACGCATCCAGTTCGTCGGCTGCACAAGATTCGAGGCCGACGATGACGGCACGCAGCCCGGCCTTGCGCAGGGTCGACAACACATCTGGATTGGCGGCAATGAAATCGGCACGACCATAGATCAGATAGCGTTTGAGGATCCCCGCCTCACGCACCCGCTGACAGAAATCCAGCACGCGCTCGCGCGAAACCAGGAAGTTGTCATCCACGATGTAGACGTCAGGTTCGGCGATATCCCGCAATTCGGCAATGACCGCATCCATCGGGCGTTCGGTGTACCGATGCCGCGTGATCTCACGGCAGAAGCAGAACCGGCAACCGTAGGGACAGCCATACGACGTCTTCATCAAGGCGCACGGCTTGTGAAAGAGATAGTAATAGTGGTGGCGGTATTTCTGCGTGATCGCACGATCCGGCGGAGGCGGCATGGCCGTGAAATCCGGCTCGGGCAGGGATTCGCCCCGTCGCCATAGCCCGACAGGCAAAGGGGCTCCCCATGGATTTTCCCCGCCCGCAAGGCGGCGCACGATCTCGCGGAAGACTTGCCAGCCGTTGGCGGCCACGATGAAATCGATATGTGGATCGTCTACATCCTGCGGACACACCTCGGCATGTATCCCGCCGACGATCACCTTGCAGTCGGGCAGCAACTGATGAATCTCGCGAGCGGCAGCCTTGATCACCGGGATATGCGTGATGTAGCCGGACATCGCGACCAGGTCAGGGGGCGCGGCTCGCAGGACGGCTCGCAGAGGCCGTCGATCCAGCATCATGTCCACCACGTCAAGGTCCACCGCCAGATCTCGAACCGCCGCCGCCAGGATCTCCAGTTCAAGCGGTTCACAAAGCATCACATGCTGCAAGCCGATTGTCTGGCGCGGTGGCGGTAGGCGCAATAGCAGGACTTTCATCGGGCACCCTCCTTGCGCCAGTGCCAGAGGCAAAGTGCTGGCATGGGCCGTGTGGTGAGGCGGGTGACGACCGGCGTCGTCAACGGCAGGCCCTTGGTGTAGTGGTTCATCGTCATGACGTCCGGATAGACGGCGGGCGACGTGGTCAGCTTCACCAGCCTGAGGGTGAATCGATCATACCCTGTGAGCGATGCCGCACAGGCGATCAGCAGATGTCCGCCGGGCTTGAGGCTCTGTGTCATCCGCCGCAGCGCCTCCGGGGGATCGCCAGCATACGGCAAGGCATGCAGGCAAATAACGGCATCATACGCCTCCACAGGCTCGCGCAACGCCTCCATCGCCTCCACCCGGAACGCGGTCTGCGGGTATGATATAAGGGCCTGCTTGATCATTCCATCCGAGGCATCGATCCCCAGATAATTCCCCTTTATGCCCGCCTGCCGGATGTCGCCATAAAGCTGCCCGGGGCCGCAACCGACATCGAGAATATCGAGGCTCTGGCCGATTGCTGACAACGTTTTCAGAACCGCTTGGCGAGTAGGCTGCAAGGACACTCGCTGCACCCAGAGTCGATGGTAACGGGGTGCCCAGAAATCCCAGATCTGCTTAGGCATGAGGACGCCTCCTCTGGTTGAAGCGGCGGGACAACACACGCCAAACGAAGGCACGGTTGCGCAGGATGCCCGCGCTTACTGCATAAAACCGCCAGTAGAAAGCCAGCCGTCCCATGTGTGTCGGCCGCATCACCAGATGGCGCAGATCCCAGTGGCGCGGGTTGTCTGTGCATATCCGGTGGCGATACTGGGAGAAATCATCGGTGCCGGGGAACGGACTGAAAATCGACATCGAAAAGACGTCCAGGCGGTTTTCGCGTATCCATTCACGCAACTGGCGGAATTCCGCCACCGTGGCATCGGGCTCAATCATGAAAAGACCGATGCACCGGATCCCTGCATCCCGCAGCAGGGCGATACAGCGTGCATTATCATCCGCTGAGCACTGCTTCTTGTACGCCGCCAGTCGTTCCGGATCAACCGCCTCAAGCCCGACAATGATTTCCACGATCCCCATCTGCTTTAGCCGTGACAGCGATGCTGCTGCCCGGACCACCTCTCCGGCGCGGGCATAGATAATCAGTTGCTTGCGGATGCCGCGACGTTCGATTTCAGCCGCTAGCACATTGACCCGTGCCATATCGGCCAGAAAGGTATCGTCGACAATCCAGACCGTCTCGGCAGGTAGACCTTCCAGTTCTGCCACCACGGCGAGTACCGGGCGGGCTGCATAATGGCCATCGTTCAGCAGCTTGCAGCAGCAGAATCGACAATCGTACGGACAGCCATACGCTGATTTCAGCAACGCCACCGGGCCATAATCCAGATAATTGAACTGCGACCGATGGTTCAGGAAATGCGAGCGATCCGGCGGTGGCAGCGTGGTGCTGTCGACCGCCTGCGGTGCCTGTCGGATCCAGCCCCCATCGCGGGGGCGATGCAGGGTGCCCGGTACCTTGGCCACCTGCCCGGTGCGTCGCCATTGCGCCAGTAAAACCTGAAAGGTCACCGCGCCGCCATGATGGACCAGCACATCGAAATCGCTCTGCGTATAGGCTTCGGGATCAAGCGCGACATCCACGCCGCCAGCCACCAGCACCACGGCAGGCGATAGGTTGTGGATTCGCCGGGCCAGATCAATCATCACGAGGCGCATCGGATGATACCCAGTAATCGCCACAAGCTTCGGTTCGGTGTGTCTGAGGACGCGCCGCAGGGATCGACGATCCACCAGGGGATCATAGATTGCCCAACGGCAACCTTCCGCTCCTGCTACCGCCGCCAACTGTTCCAGTTCCAGCGGCTCGCAACAGATCCCCGCCAACAGGGATAGTCCCTGATCGTGGTGTGGCCGTACCAGCAGCACATCAACGCCTGAAGACATGGACACCTCCTTCAGGGGGGCGATACGACAAGCACCGTGCCGCCATCCGTAATCCTTTGTTAACCGCCTTGTTCGCATGCCGGGCATGCAAATGACGCGCCACCAACTGTCCTCCGAGCCGTTGCTTCGCGAGTTCCGCCGTCTGCCCCAGTTCCACCGTGTGGCAGCCTTCTTCAAACGCCTCGGCAATCACGGCGAGCAGAAGGTTCCAATACACATCATACCGGTCGCGCAAGGCATAATCCATGCCGCCGAACAAAAAGTACAAGGTGCCGCCATCCCGCACCGTCTGGATGAATCCCAAGGCGTGCCCCTGCATCTTGAACCCGGTGATCCGTGCGGGAAAGCGCTGGAAAAAATCGACCGGCTGGCATTCGAGCTGAAAGGCGGAACGCTGCCATACCGATCGGTATAGGGCATAGTAATCCAGGCCGAATTCAGAGGGAAGCAGGCGGCTAGCCGCCACGCCCTCCCATCGCGATTGTGCCTGGCGAATCCGGCGCCGGTAGGAACTCCGGAACGACGCAAGCCATGTGGACATGCCTCCATCGGCAGGCAGCACGAGTCGACAACCGGGCAATGTCAGGCCATCGTTCCAGCCCGGCCAAGAGGCCCCCGCCTCGGCATTGAGCACCAGTGTGATGCCAGCCAGGGTTGCCAGATGGTGGCGTAGTGCCATACCACTGGCCGCATCCCCAAACACATAGCCTGGCTCCCCGACCGAGAGCGGGCACCCAATCACGGTGACCGGTATCCGTATTCCCTGTGACCTCCAGAAGGTCAGCACATTGAGCTTGTGCCGGTAGGTGACCGCGATTGAGCCCTCCGTTCCTTCGCCTGCGAGGTAATAGCGCTGACCACAAGGATTGACATCCTCCAGGATATTCAACGAATCCCGCTGCAGGAAGGGATTCCCCGCAGCAATCCCATTCCACGCCGCCGGGAGCTCGGCAGCCGTTGAGTATGAACGGAGTATTGTCACCTGACTCGGCTCCCGATGACATAGGCTTCATACGTATGCGCGGGGGCATCCAACCAGCGGGTATTCAGGCTCAGGGATTGCTCATTCTCATCAAGGATCCACCCGGTCTCGCAAATGGCAAAGCGATCACGAATCCGTGCGAAGCATTCCGCCATCATCCCCAGGGCCACTCCCCGGTGCTGATGCGAGGGAACCACACCAATCTCGGCAATCTTGCAACGACGGATGGGTTGATGCCGGATCCGGTAGCGCCAGAGCGCCCCCAGCCCCAGTCTTCCACCCGGGGGAACCAGCGCATCAAAATCCGGATACCAGAGCAGGAAGCCCACCGGACGATCCCCATCCATCGCCACTATGAAATGCTCCGGTTTAAGGAACAGCCGGAAGGAGTGGAACAGCTCATAATCCTCGGCCGGTGTCCGCGTGAAATAAAACGGGTGGCCTTCAAAACAGGCATTATTCAATGCCGTATAACAGGCGATCTCGCGTCGAATATCACTGAAATCGGCAGCTCGGAAACGATAGCGCCGGAACAAGCCCGGCAACACGCGTGCATGTCGGCCGAACGAGAATGCGCCCACGTCATAGGCATAGGACGTCATCTTCTGTATGTGATCGACATGTGGACGGAGCCAGTCGGCATAATAGGCTGGATTCGAGGGCACCCCGAAACAGGGCTGACCAGCGTCCTTCGTGGCAAAGCCGAAGCCATTGTTCACATGCCCGTTTAATCCGATCACGATTTGCGGCAAACCCAGGCTGGCGGCATGCTGCCGGCTGGCATCCAGCAGAATGGACAGCGCCTGCTGGCCGCCCTCGGGGGCCAAGTCCAGGAATGCGATCTGCAGCGTATCCGGCAAGCCCTCGGCAACCATCCAGACGGCGGTGGCCAGCGCGCGGCCGCCAGAATCACGCACCACGACCGGGATTCGCCGGGTCCGCGCGGCGAAGGCGCTCCGGGGGCAGAGCAACAGTCGGATCAGGTCTTCTTCGGAATCACGCGCCGCAGGCTGCCCGATCCGCCGCAGGGTACGGCGATAAAGGAAGAACCGCCGTGCAGACACACGCTCGACCAAGGGCAGGGACATGATAAGATCTTTCGTTCATCGGTTGCTCGCAAAATGCTTGACCGAGTTCGAATCCTAGCACACAAGGCGGCAATGTAAAACGGATTCTGCCAGTAATGCGGTTTCACTAAAACGGGATTTGCACCGCTCGGCGATATGCGGTATGATAGAAAGACGTGTGGATTGGTGTATTAACAAACGTAGGAGGTGGATATGCGCATGCAGGTAGGAAATGTCAGTTGTGGGGGACGTTCCGGGTTTACGTTGATCGAGGTGCTGCTGGTGGTCGCGATCCTGGGGATCCTGGCGGCGGTGGTTGTGGGTAATTTCGGCAATCATGGCGATAACGCGCGGATCAAGGCGACGCGTACGAGTATTGCCGCGATCGCCACACAGATCGATGTTTACCAGCTCGATACGGGGCGCTATCCGTCCTCGCTACAGAATCTGCTCACCAGCTCTGGTGAGCAGAACTGGAATGGCCCTTATGTCCGTGGCGGCGAGGCGGCGCTGCAGGATTCCTGGGGCACGCCCCTGAGCTACCGGCTGGAGGGCAACAGCTACAAAATCGTTTCGGCGGCCAAGGATACGCAGATGGGTACTGAGGATGACATCACCAGTTGGTAATGTCATTGGCACGGGGCCGTTGGGTGTACTATTCTACGGTCTCGTTGGAGAGGATGATTAATGCGCAGGTTTTCTGGATTTACCTTGATCGAGCTGTTGCTGGTGATGGTGATCATCGGCGTCATCACGGCCGTGGCCGTGCCTGAGTATGTCCGCTCGATGCAGGGTAACCGACTGCGCATGGCGGGACGTACGGTGGTGGCAGCCGGGCGCTATGCCCGCAGCATGGCGGTCCTGCATCAGCGGGCCGTTACGCTTCGTTTCGAAGTCGGTGGCAGCGGCATCCTGATTGATGCGGCAAACGCCATCCCCTCGACAAATGCGGCGACGAATGCGGTGGCGTTGCCGGTGGCGGATGAACGCGAGCAGCCAGAACCCACTGCGACTGCCTCGACGCCGTCCGGGCCCGGCATGAGTATCCGTCTGGAACGGACGCTGGACCAGGTCACGATCGCGGCGGTTCACATCCAGGGGCATGAGGGTGGGGAGGATCCGGGGGCAGCGGCGATTGTCTATCAATCCAATGGTCGTTGTACGCCCTACCGGATCCAGTTGAAGGATGCGCAGGACGCCGGGATGACCATCCGGGTCGATGCCTTGGCGTCGGCGGAGGTGGCCCGTGGTCATTGATTTCAAGAAATGCCGATCCGGGTTGACACTGATCGAGGTGCTCCTCGCCATTTCGATTATGAGCCTGGGGTTGGTCATCATGCTGACTGCCATCTCACGTTGCCTGGCGGTGATGAAGATTTCGGAGAACTACCATAAGGCGATGTGGGCTCTGAGTGCTGGCGAGGTCGAGTTCCCTTTGTTGATGAAGGCCGGGACACCGCCAGAGGATTATGCGGTCGATCCGCAGGAGTACGACGGCATCATGTATGAGCGGATCATGGAGGATCCTGACGAAGACAGCGATAATAACGAGGTCCGCCTGCTGATCCTGACCACTAAACTCTCCTGGCAGGGGCGAGGAAGCGAGCAGGTGGAATCGATTCCGCGATACCTGGTCTATAGGAAATAGGGGTAGGATTGATTATTATTCAGACAGGATTAAAAGGGGCTTCCCGTAGCGGCAGGCGATTGCCGTCCGCCGGGTTTACCTTGCTGGAGGTGCTGCTCTCGGTGACGATCCTGTCGCTGGTCTCGACCGTGACCTTCATGACGTTCTCGGCGGCCACCAGCGCCTGGCAGCGCGGGGTGACCCTATGCGACCGGCTGCATCACGGGGATTTCGTGGTCAACCAACTGGTGATGGGATTGCGCTCCGCCTACTACCGAGAGGGGGGTGAACAGCCGGATTGCGGTTTTCAACACACCAATAACGGCGACGGCCCGGAGGCGACCGACGAGATCAGTTGGGTAAAGCTCGGGGGGGCGTTGGTGGGGCGCGACCAGTCCTACGCTGGCTCTCCCCACCGCGTGCGTTTCTTCCTGGCCGATGATGAGGAGGGCCGCCGCTCTGCAGCGGTGACGTCCTGGCAGATCAATGGGCAGCCCGACGATTTCGACCCCGACAGTCTCGATCCTGTTTTCTTGTCTAGTCGTGTGAAAGGGTTCAACTGCCGGGCAGCGTATGAACTGGATGGCAACGGTAAGATTAACTGGCTGGACGAATGGATCGAAACCAACAAAATTCCGTCCATGGTTGAGATCACGCTATACATCCAGCCGATCAAGGACGGGGAACCGCCGGTTGAGTTAAAACGGGTGCTGGGCTTGCGCGTTGCCGAGGTGATATGGAATCCATAACATCCGTAACAAATCATGATCGCAGGGCTGGCGAGGTAGGAGGCGTTGGCAGAAAAAGCGGCTCCGCGTTGATTCTTGTGCTCTGGGTGCTGGGGCTCTTGTCGATGATGGTCGCCTCCTTTGCCTTTGAAGCCCACATCGAGATCCGGTTGACCGGTTTTTATCGGGATCGTACAAAAGCCGAATATCTGGCTCGTTCCGGGCTTGACCTGGCCGAATTACTGGTCTTCAAGAGCCAGAAAATGCTTGGCACGGAGCGCGATCCGTCCCTGGCGGAGACGGATCAGTGGTACGAGACCGCCTATAAACTGGCGGAGGGTGGAACGGTTGACCTGGTGCATGATCTGGCGGATCATGGGGTGGGGGTGGGGCTGATCCGCTTGTCGATCACGCCGGAGCCGGCCCGTCGCAACGTCAACAAGTTGATTGAACAGACGCCAGTCAACGACGAGACATGGGAGCGGATCCTGGATATGGGCGGGATTCCCGAAGAAATGTGGCCCACGCTGATCGATAGTTTTTATGACTGGACGGACATCGATGATGCATCCCGCCCGGATGGTGCCGAGACCGACGATTACTATGCCAATCTTGACAAACCCTACCGGTCCAAGAACGGGCCTCTGGACACGGCCGGGGAGTTGAGCCTGATCAAGGGTTTTTCCCCGGTCGTCCTGGATGGGGGTATGATGCCCACCGGCGGACGGTTTGAAGGTGAAGATACCGCGATTGCCGGGATCTGGGATCTGCTGACGACCTATGGCGATGGGAAAGTCAACATCAATGCAGCGTCCGAACGGGTGCTGCAAACCCTGCCCGAGGTGGATGCGGAAATGGCCCAGGCGATCGTCAGTCAGCGGCAAGCTAGGGTTGACGAGGCCGGAAAAGATCGCAGCGGGTTCAAGGATCCCAACGAAATGCTGGCCCTGATCCCTGATTTTCCGGCGGCGGCAAGGGAGTTGTTGACCACCACGTCGACGGAATTCAGGATTACCAGCACGGGTGATTTAAATGGTGTTTTGCGGACGATTTGGTGTATTGTACGTTTTACGGATGGGAGAATGCGGGTTTTGCGTTGGCGAGAGGATGATTGAAGGCTCTTTCGCTGTTGGTCGATCGTGGAGTGAGATGGCGAGTCGTGATATAACTGTGGCCGTGACGGAGCAGCCAGCCGGGCAGGTGGTGTGGTCGATTGTCCGTCGCGGACGGGCTGGGACAACGGTCGAGGATGGCCGGTGGTCCCTCGATGGCAGTGCTGTGCCCGGCGCTGGCGATAAGCCGCTGCCGAAGGGGGCTATCGTCCTGGCCTTGCCGCCGCATTCGGTCGTTATGCGGGTTCTGGATTTCCCGGTCGCGGAGGCGTCTGAAATCGCCTCCATGGTGGATTTGCAGATCGATAAGTTCTCGCCGTTCCCTCTCGATCAGATGGTCGTTTCGCATGAGATCCTGCAGCAGGACAGTCATGGTGTGCGTGTGTTGGCGGCGGTGGCCCGCAGTGCGGTTGTCAACCCGCTTGGTAAACGGTGTGCGCCGAAGGGTACAAAGATCACGCGAGTGGATGCCTTGCTGCTGGGGCGTTGGCAGACCTTGGTGGATGCCGGGCAGCTTGAGTCCGAGGGGCGTGAAACCCTGGTCATCGTCGAGGATGGGGCGTTGTCGGTGATTATTCACGATGCCGGGGTGCTCGTGTCGTTGAGTGGGCTGGGTGAGATTCCGCCAGCGCTTGAACCCGACATGGCCGCAGATCTGGTGCAGGAGCTTGCCCATCTGATTATCGGGATCGAGGCGGAGCGGGGAAAGGTACGGCAGGCCACGCTGACGCTCTGGAGTCGTCAGGAATCGGGGATTGAAGCCTTGTCGGCGGCGTTGCAGACGCGCTTTCCGGGCGGGGTGCGCGAGCGCTCGCTCGACGTGCTGGCCAGTGCCCTCAGCGGGGTCGCCAGCCGCTCACTCGGTACCCCCCGGTTGCTGGATCTGACGCCTGTCGTCTGGCGGGGTGCCGAGGAGGCGCAGCGCTTCCGCCGCCAGATGGTGCTCGCTGGCGTGGCGTGTCTCGGTGCCTGGGTGGCGCTGGGGGGGGCGGGATGGGGGCTGGTGGCGTGGCAGCGGGCGGATGTCGCGGCCTACAAGGCCGCAGAAACGCGCTGGCAGGAACCCGCCAATGCCGTGCGGAGGCTGCGGACGCAGGTGCAGATGATCCAGCGCTATATGGATCGCCGGGTCTCCGCCTTGGAATGTCTGCGCGAAATCAGCCAGCTACAGCCAGCGGGGGTGGATCTGACGTCCTTCACCTACAGCAAGGGCGATGGCATCGAGATTGTGGGCGAGGCGGAGTCAGGTGCCTTGGTGATCACGTTCAACGAACAGCTCAACACATCCAAACTTTTTACCGATGTCACGGCAGGTGCCCGGACGTTGACCTCCAGGCAACGGCATCGTTTCAGTTTCAAGATCAGCTTCAGCAAGGGGGAACCTTGAAAATATCGCGTAGGGAAAGTGTGCTGGGGTTTGTTGTGCTGATGGCCGGGCTGTATGCCGGGTTGTTCTATCTTGGACGTGGATGCTTCGATGAATGGAAATTACTCCAGGCGGAAAAGGAGCAGGTTCGCGATTCCATCCTGCGCAGCGAGGCGCTGGTTGAGAGCCGTGCGCAATGGGAGACGAAAATGCAGGAGTTGCAGTCCCTGATGCCTCTGTTCCCCAAGGACAAGCGTATGGATGTGCATTGGGTGGGCGAGGTCGAGCGTAAGGCCGCCAGTCGCAATCTGACGATTGTCCGACATGAGGTGGATAAGGAGTTGCAGGAAGGCCCGATCTACGAGCTCCCCTTTTTGTGCCGCCGCTGGGAGGGCTCCCTTGATGCATTAGTCTATTTTCTTTTTGATCTGCAGGCGGAGGGGGCTATGCTGGACATCCGCTATCTGCATATCAAACCCAAGGATAAGACGACGCTTGATGGCCGGTTCGATTTGTATTGTGCATATCGCAAAGAAGGTTCGTAGTTCCGTTGACAGGAGGCGAGAAGACGGTGATAAAACCCACGATTTTAATGGTTGTGGCTGGCATGTTGCTGCTGGCCGGAGGCTTTCCCTGTTCGATTCTGGCGCAGGGAGATGGGGCGGCGTTGCCGGTGGCTTCTGAAGATGCCCCGAGTACGGCCAAGCTGAATTTCAATGAGGCCCCCCTGGATATCCTGCTGATGGATTACAGCGAAAAAACCGGGAAGACGCTGTTGCGGGCGCCCGGATTACCAACGGCGACGGTCACACTTCGAAGTCAAGGTGACTTGAAAATCGAGGATTACCTGAAGGCCATTGAGGCGTCCCTCACCATGCATGGGGTCGGCTTGGTGGAGTACGGCGATACGTTTGTCCGCGTGGTTCCCATTAAGGCCGTGCTCCGCGAGGGTATTGGCGTGCGCGAATCCATGACCGACGGGCAGATGGTTCCCGAGCTTTCGGGGGCGATGGTCAGCCAGATGGTCTCGCTTAAATCGATCGATATTGCCGAAGCCTTGAAGGCGATTGAGCCGATTCGCAGCGAAAACGGGCAACTGAATCAGTTTGACCGGATCAACGCCTTGCTGATTACCGATATGCCCGAGAATATCAATCGTATGCTACAAGTCCTGCGGTTGATTGACCAGCCGGTCGAGGCCAGGGAAGAGCCGAACATCATCCAGATCCGTTTTGCCAAGGCGGCGGATATCAAGTCGAAACTTGAAGAGATTATTGCCGAATCCCAGAAGGAACAGCAGGCATCGACCGTGCCGCGGTCAAACCCGTCCGGGGCACCGGGAGCTGTGTCTGCCCCTTCCTCCCCGCCAGGTGTGATCCGTCCGGGACGTGTGGTCGTCCACCAAACGGCCACGCAGGAACCGGCAGCGGCGTTGATCGAGGCGGCGGAGCGCGGCATTATCCGGGGTAAGGTCCAGATCGTTGCCGATCAGCGGACCAACAAGCTGATTATCATCACCCGTCCCGAGAACATGGCGTTCTTCGAGCGTATCATTGATGTCCTGGATGTGGAAACCTCTCCGGATGTGACCGTGAAGGTGATGCGCCTAGAATTTGCGACGGCCGAGGAAGTGGCTACGATGCTCAACGACCTGATCGGGGCCACCAAGAAGGAAGAGGGGGCACCGGTACGTACCGGGGAAGAAGGGACGGACTCGAAGCGCCTGGCCGAGGTCGCGGCCGCCGCAGCCGCTGCGCGTGCCGCCAGCCAGCAGCAGCAGCCGTCGGATCGTAAGTCAAGCGTTGGCGAACTGTCCAAGGACAACATCAAGATCCTTTCCGATAAGCGTACCAATTCGCTGATCCTGATGGCCAGTAAATCCGATCTGGTGACCTTGGAGGAAATCATCAAGGATATGGATATGATGCTCTCGCAGGTGCTGATCGAGGCAGTCATCATCGAGGTCCAGCTCGGGGATAGCATCGCAACGGGGGTGTCCTGGATCCAGAAATCGATGACGGCCTATAGCCGGGACGCCGCCGGGGGGCGTTCGCCGATCTACTCGTTCGCGGGTGGGGGGGGCGGGGCGATGGATCGGACGCCTTTGGATGCGGCCCGTCTCAATGATTCTGAGCAACTGGCCTCGTCGGGACTGGGCTATTTCTTTACCTTGTATGACCTGAATCTGAATGCCCTTGTCAAGGCAAGTGCCAGTGATTCAAGGACGCGCGTGGTCTCCACCCCGGCGTTGCTGACGACGGACAATACCGAGGCCAAACTGACGTCAACCGATCGCATCTATGTTTTCGAGGGAACCACCTATTCCGGCACCACGACCGACAGTCGCACGGCCCGGTATCGTCAGGAGGATGTCGGCTTGTCGCTGACGGTCAAGCCGCAGATCAACGAGAACCAGGTGGTGATGATGGAAATCAAGCAGGAGGTTAGCGAGCCCGGCCAGACGACCGGGTTGGATACCGAGAAACTCAGCGGGGTGGTCATTTCGCGAAACCGCACGCTGCAGGCCTCCGTGGCGGTCACGAGCGGCCAAACCATTGTACTTGGTGGTCAGGTTCGCGATAGCAATTCGCGCAGCCGTACCAAGATCCCGTTGCTGGGAGACATCCCTTTTCTTGGACGCCTGTTTAATTCGGACAGCCGTGATGTAGGACGCACCGAGACCATCGTTTTTATTACGCCGTATGTCTTGGATTCGCCGGATGAGGTCAATCGCGAGACCCGTCGCCGCCGTGACTCGTTGAGCATCGACGGCATGTGGAAAAAAGGTTGGTCGGGCAGTCAGCTTGCCGAGGAGCCAGCGGTGGATAAGTCGAAACCTAGGGTATCCCCGACGAATGCGCCTGCGGTGACGCCTGCTCCCGAAGCGAGGGCGGTTCCACGGCTTTCGCCCTGGACGACCTCGGATGGAAAGGTAGCCAAGGGAGGGGACCGTGCCACGGGCGATACGGCGCAACGGCCAGTGCCCCATCAGGAACCTGCCGCCGCCGGATCGTCCAGCCCTGCAGGGAGCAGCGAGCCGATTAATAACGATGCCTTTATCCGTGAGCAAATGCAAAAATGGGAGTCAGCGGTAAAAAGCGAAACGCCATGACGGTAGGCTGTGGACGTGGATGTGGTTCCTCGCTGATGATTATTCTGACAGGATTAACAGGATAAGACAGGATTAAGACGTAATGTTCCGTCCCATTATTCTTATGCTCTGAACGGCTCACCACAGGTTCGCCCCCAAAATTGTATCGCACGCTCGTCGGCTCTACTCGTCATCCGTTCTCGTTCACCCTAAACCTCTGGGCGACCTGTTCAAAGCGGCGGACAATCTCTGTCCAGGCGAAGTTTTTAAGGACATACGCCTTGCCATTTGCCGCCATCTGGCGGCGTAGCGGTTCATCGGTCAGCAGACGGTTGACACAACCTGCGAAATCGGCGGCATTCTTGAAGAATAACCCGCCCCGGCTGGTGATTACATGATCACGGGTGACTTCGCAATCCTCGTGGACAAGGCAGGGTGTGCTGCAAAGCCAGGCTTCCATCATGACGTAGGAGAAGCTCTCGTTCAAGGACGGCTGGCAGAACAGGCTGGCGGCGGCATAGGCATCGAACTTCTCCTGCTCGCAGACGAACCCGAGGTCGATGAGGTCGGGATGCGGTTCGCTGATGGGCAAGGAGGCTGCCCCGATCAGCACCAGTTTCAAGGGTCCCGGTTGAGCCTGCTTATAACGCAGGAAGTAATCGATCAGCGTATGTACATTCTTGGTGGTATCGCGCCGCCCGGCATATAACATGAACGGCTCTCGGATGCCGAAACGAGCGCGGAACCGGATGCTATCCCCCCCGATATCGGTCTCCAGCCCGAGCCCGATGGTTTCGCCACGGTCGGCACCAATCCCAAACAAGCGCTCCGCCAGGCGCTGCTCGGCGGGAGCGTTGAAGACAAAATGACGGGCGGTTTGCGCCATCCGCTGCACCAGTTTGAGCCGGGCATAACCCTCGTCGTGGAAACAGGGAATGATCACGCTGTTATGGGGTGCCGCCATGACGCCGAAGCAGGTGGTTCCGAACAGATACGGGATAAAGCACAGGAAACGGTAGTCGCCCGCCTGTTTCGCGATAAACCGCAGCATGTCCGGACTGGTCACGTGGCGACTCATGAACTGCAATTCTTCGGCCCAGGTGAGTCTGGTGCCGCCCAGGATGAGGTCATTCAGCGGTCCGAAGTGTCGCATGTCCGGGGATTCCACCGGGAAGCGGTGGACGGTCAGCGGGCCATCGGCAGAGACGCCTGCCGGATGGATATTGCCGGTGAGGCCATGAGGGAGATCCTGCAGGCAGGTGGTGAGAATCTCGACCTGCATGCCAGCGCCGGCCAGATGCAGTGCCAGGCTGCGGGCGGCGAATTCAGCGCCGCCGGATGCAGCCGGGCCGAAAAAAGGACACACAAAGGCAATCTTCACCGGCGGTCTCCATCAGGCGGGGACATCCGCCGTTCGAGGGCGCTCACCCGTTGTTCCAGATCGGCGATATGGCGGGCGGTGGCGGTGTGTTCGCCAGCCAGTTTGGTCTGCCCGTTAAGGAGGGCTGAATGGAATCGGTTGAGTTGCTCGATCACGGGCAGCACCAGCGGGGCGAGTCTCAGGCAGAGTCGTCCCCGAAGGCTTCCGCCACAGCGTCCGAGGACGCTGGCCGATTCGGAGGCCTGGCGCAAGTCCGCCTGCAACGAAACGCCCGCCTGCGCAGTGGTGGCCGTGGCCTCGGATAGCGTGGTGTCGTCAAGCCCGCTGCGGACTTCCTGCATTAACGTCTCGATCGCGGGTGTTTCCCCATGCATAGTATATCCTCATTTCCAATTCGCTTGAAATGTCGCATAGCGCCCGCTATAAAGTCAATCAAACGATTTCCAGAATGGACATACAACGTTGTGGCACGCAGTCTGCTAACAATGGCGGTACCATGACAGCATTAGAAAAAAACACGAATCAGTTGTATCGGCAGAAATACTTTGTCGATGAGCGCCAGGTTATCCGCTACCGTCCGCCGTCGGCAGCGCCGGGGATGGCGCGACCGTCCACCGTGATTTCGGCCAGGGCGGCGCAATTGTCGCCGATCCGCGTGCCGATGAATGGGGAACCGCCCAAGCAGGATGCGCAGATTGCCGTCCAACTGGTACGCAACGGGGCATCCTTGAGTGGCATCCGTATCACCTGCCCCTGCGGGCGTCATGCCGAGGTGGAGATGGATACCGCCGCAGGAGCGCCAGTCAAAGGAAAGGCGGGGCTGTGAAGCGGGGATGCCAGGCGATACTGCTGATGGGATGCCTCGTGGCCGTCGGATCGGGCTGCGCCGCCAGGCTGGGGCGGGATTACGGGCATGTGCTGTTTAATTCGGCTGACTATTTCCAGATCCAGATCGTGACCCCCGCCGGAGCCAAGGATCAGTCGGTGACGATTGATAATCTGCTACTTCTGCCAGCGGTAGGGGATCTTCCCGAGGAGCTCATTGACGGGATGCTGCTGACCGTGTGGCAGGAATTGCAGCAGATCATACCGGGCTCGGTCATCATGCCGAGGGAGCGAGGGCGGTTTGCTGCGTACACGACGACGGCTAACCTGCTGGGGGATGACGGCCGGCCTGCGGTCCAGGAGATTATCCAGATCGGTCGCGTGACCGGCTCGTCGCATGTTCTGTTGCCGCGGATTATGGATTATCGCCCTTATCATCCCCAACGCATCGTCATGGAGTGGATGCTCTTTGATGTAAAGCTCGGCAAGATGGTGCTGCTGATGGTGGGGAATGTGGATGCCTCCGAGCAGCGCGTTTTGGTGGCGGCCGATGCCTATCTGCGCCAACGCAAGGCAAAGGAGTATTCCTCGTCGAATCTCGATATGATGCTGCGTTCGCCCCGGGATTTCAACGGGTTTGCCATGGCCCAGGCCGTTAGTGCGCTAAAGGGGAAGCTGGTTGTTGCTTCCTCTGCATCAATGAAGCCTGCCGAATTTAAGGAACTCCATAAAACAGACGATAACTACAAGTACCTGAGAGAAATAAAATGAGTATAAACATCGAAAATATGACGGATCGCGCACAGACGGCCACGCGAGTTCAGCGGACAGGTCGAGTTGCCGGTACGGTGTCAACGCCGGGCGTGACCAGCGCAAAGGTGGTTAACGATCAGGAAAACACGTCATTATTGGCGCGCTTGACGGCAGGCGAGATGCTTCGCGCCAAGGCTAGTGACTATGGTTCCTCCGAGCGGGTGGCCCGTTTCCGGCAGGCTGAAGCCACCGGGCAACTGACGGTTCCCGATACGGCAATCGACCGGATCTTCGAGCGTATGAGCGGATTCCAAGCGATCGCCTGAGGTATCGCTTCGGCGATAAATCGGCGAGTTGCGTGAATGCGGCGGCAATTATTGCCGCCGCTTTTTTTTGTGGTAATCCGTCCGTGGCATCGGGCCTGCTTTCATTCAATGACAGAGAATGGAGGTTCCCCGATGGATGATATGGCTCTAGGTATGCGCGACATGTTCGGTCGTTCCACACGGCATCTGCAGATGATTGCCGAGAACCTGGCGAACTCAAGTACGCCGGGTTACCGTGCCGGCTCCGTCATGACGGAGCCCGTTTCTCCGTTTGACCGCATCCTTAACCGTCATGTAACCGCTGAAACCGAGCGGGATGCCACGGACTTGACGCCTGGTGCTGTTCGGATGACGGATCGTCCGTTGGATTTCTCGATCAATGGCGACGGCTTTTTCGTGGTTCGATCTGATAAGGGGGAATACCTGACCCGCAACGGATCGTTTGAACAGGGCGCCGACGGGGTGCTGCGTACCGCTGCCGGGCATGCTGTGGTGGATGCCAATGGCGATGTGATGTCGATTCCCGATGGGGTCCGCCAGGATCAGATCCAGGTGGGCGAGGATGGTGTGCTACGGGCGGGGGATCGTCGGCTCGGTACATTCCGGTTGGATCGGGTCGCCAGTGAACGCGATCTGGAACGTGTCGGCACCGCGCTGTTCACGGCACCGGAGGCGCGTCGCGAACCGGCGGAATCCTCGCGGATTCTCGGGCGGACACTGGAGACGAGTAATACCGTCGTTTTCCAGGAACTCAGCAATATGATGTTGTTATCAAGAACGGTGGAAGCGTTGCAGCGGGCGCAAAGCAATCAGGATCAGTCGCAGCGTAAAATGATGGATGTGCTGGCTTCGTAGGAAGCGAGCGGGTGTAAAGAAGGAGGTGCGTTTATGCAAAGGGCATTATGGTCAGCCGTTACCGGTATGCATGCTCAGGAACGGTCACTCGATGTGGTGGCGAACAACCTGGCCAACGTCAATACCGCCGGGTTCAAGAGCAGCCGTATCCGGTTTCAGGATATGCTGTACGCAACCCTGGTGATTCCCGGTGCATCGGGTGCCGACGGCGAAGTCGGCGGGGTGCAGGTCGGGCACGGTGTGCGGGTGGCAGGTGCTTCGCGGTCGTTCACGCAGGGCGCACTGACCGAAACCGGCAACGCACTGGATCTGGCCATCGAGGGGGATGGATTCTTTGAAGTGACGCTTCCCGACGGTCAGAGCGCCTACACGCGAGACGGCAGTTTCTCGATGAACGGGGCAGGGGAGGTCATTACTTCGGACGGCTACCGCGTGGTCGGCTTCGATACGATCGACCCCGGAACCACGGACATCACGATTACACGGGATGGTTCGTTCACTGCCGTGGTGAATGGCACGAGCGTACAAAAGGGCAGGCTTAGTCTCTCCCGATTCCTCAACCCCGAGGGACTGAATTCGATCGGACGCAATCTTTACAAGGAAACCGAGGCCAGCGGCGCCGCCGAGGGTGGTCTGCAGCCCGGTGTCAATGGGGTCGGGGGGCTTGCCCAGCGCTACCTTGAACATTCGAATGTCAGTACAGCCACGGAACTGGTCAATATGATCACGACCCAGCGTGCCTATGAGGCGACCTCGAAGGCCATTCGGACCAGCGACGAAATGATGAGCACCGCGAACCAGATCGTCCGGTAATCCCGGATTAAGGAGTCCGTTAAATGAATCCGCAAACACACGTAATCCTGTCGATACTGCTGCTTTCCGGTGCTGTCGGCAGCGTTCAGTCGCAGGTGCTGGACCTGCAGCCCACCTGTATGGTCGATGGTGGCAGTGTGCGGCTGCGCGATATTGCGCAGCCCTCCGGCGATCTACCGACCCTCTGGGGGGATCGCGTCATTGCCGAGTCTCCGGCCCCCGGTATCAGCCGCTCGCTCCGGTTGGCGGACATCGCGACCGCCCTGCATGCCTATCCCGACATGCATTCCATCGTCTTGCGAGGGCAGACCGAAATCAAGATCACGGCGAGGGCGCAGGCGCTGGATTTCGAGGCCCTGGATCGAGCGTTGGCGGACTATATGCTGGGTCGCCCCGAATGGGCGGGGCGCCGCTTTCGTGTTACTCGTGACGGGATGCCGCCGCTCAAGACGGTGTCGGGCGTGCTTGATGTCGACATCCAGTCCCTGACCCCCTCTCCCAGTACGGGGGATATGACGGCGCAGATGCGGTTAACGATAAACGGGCAGAGCATTTCGGAGGATGGGGGGGCGACGACCGTCCCGCTCACCGAGCTACGTCCCTACTGGGCTTCGGTTCGTCCGATACTACGCGGGGCGGTGGTGTCTGCGGCGGATGTCGAGGAGCATTGGGTGGCGATTGATGATGGACGCCGCTTTTACCCGGCGGCGGACTCGATCATCGGCATGGAGGCACGGCGGAATCTACAATCGGGGCAGCTCTTTGCCATGGGATCCCTGGCGGCACCGGTGTATGCCAAGCGCGGTGAAATTGTCCGGGTGACATCGCGGCAGGGGGGCTTGACGATCACTTTGCGTGCCCGTGCGCTTTCCGATGGCCGCCGCGCGGATCGAATTGCCTGTGTCAATGAACGTTCCGGGCGGCGGATGTATGTGCGGCTGGTCTCGATGCGCGAGGCGGTCCTGGACGATATGGAGGAGGTGGGGTCATGAAGTGTATGCTTATTCGAATCAGTGTTGTCATGGCGATCGTGCTCACCGGCACGGCGGTCCGCCGCGTGCAAGCCAATGGGGCACCGGAATGGCGGTTGGCGACGCGCATGTATGGTGATGAAAAGGCGCGGCGGATCGGGGATCTGGTCACGGTGATCGTGGAGGAAAAATCGAGTGCCTCCAAGGCCGCCAATAGTTCCTCCGGCAAAAGCACCTCCGGGAGTGGCAGCCTTTCGGTCGGTCATCCGTATTATACCAAGGATGATGGCAAGGGGGACGGCCCGATTGCCCAGCCAACAGCCTGGTCCAGCGCGACGATGCCTGCGTGGAACTGGCAGATGGCGCACGACTTCAAAGGTGGCGGGGAGACCACCAGCGAAGAGGATCTGGCGTCGACGATGACGGCCCGGGTGCTGGACGTCCTGCCGAACGGAAGCCTGCTGCTGGAAGGGCGTCGGGTGGTGCAACTGCAGGAGGAAAAGGTTCAGATGGTGCTTACCGGCATGGTACGTCCCCGTGATATCGCGGCGGATAACACCGTTTCATCATCCCGCCTAGCCGATGCCAGCATCCGTTATGAGACGTCCGGCCCGATCTCCCGCGACCAGAAGCGCGGGCTGTTCACGCGGATGGTCAATTGGATCAACCCCTTCTAACCACCGGTGTGTGGCACGCAGGCTGCTACCTGTGTTGGCAGAAAGGACGACTATGAACCAGCGCCCACAATGCTCAATCCTAAATGATCACCGCCCTCGTCGTACGGGCGGTCTGCTTTTCCTTGGTCTCCGTGCCCGGCGGTTGATGCGCCTGCTGTCCTGGCTGCTGGCATTCTCTTATTTCTGCGCACCGGTCTGCGACGGCTCGACGTCACGCATCAAGGATGTGGTGCGTATTGTCGGGCTGGATGATCTTGAGCTGGTCGGGTACGGACTGGTGGTCGGTCTCGGTGCAACCGGCGACCGTGATCTGATCCTGACCCAGCAGACCATGGCGAACCTGATCAATCAGTTTGAGATTACCGTGGATCCCACCGAGATTACCGGTCAGAACGTGGCGGCGGTCATGGTCACCGCGCGCGTTCGTCCCTTCCATCATGAGGGGGATCGCGTGGATGTGTCGGTCATGTCCATCGGGGATGCCGCCTCGCTGGTCGGCGGCACCCTGCTGATGACCCCGCTGCTCGCCCCCGATGGACAGGTGTATGCCCTGGCCCAGGGTGCCCTTGCCGTGGGGGGCTTCAGTGCCGGGACCGATGCGCCTGGCGGGCAGCAGTTAACGCGCAATACGCCGACGACCGGCCGCGTCCCTTCGGGGGGGGCCGTCCGTTTCAATGACCAGCGGCCCTGGGCCAAGGATGGACGGTTGACCTTGTCACTGCGCAATCCCGATTTCACGACCGCCACGCGTGTGGCGGCGGCCATCAACCAGTTGAAACCGGGACTCGCCGGTGCTCGCGATGCGGCGACCGTCGAGGTTCGTGTTCCGCAGGATGCACTGGTGATGGGACGCGTCGCCGCCTTTGTAGCCGAGATCGAGAGTGCACGGGTGGCGACGGACATGCGAGCCAAACTGATGCTCAACGAACGTACGGGAACGATCGTCATGGGCGGGGATATCCACATCCATCCGGCCGTGGTGGCCCACGGTAACCTGACCGTGTCCATCGACTCCTCGCTTGCTGTCTCCCAGCCCGGCCCGTTCTCGGACGGCAAGACCGAGGTGGTCGAGAAACAGAAAGTGGCGGTCGAGCCCGAGGATGCCCGCATCATGCTGATGCCGGAGATCGTCACCGTAAGGTCACTGGCCGATACACTCAGCCAGATGGGTGGAACCCCGCAGGATCTCATTTCCATCCTGCAGGCCCTGCATCGCCTGGGGGCGATCCAGGTGGAAATCGAAACGATGTAGAGTGGTCCTCGGAACGTGGGAGTGTTGCGATGAGTATGGATTTTGAAATCAAGGCGGATGCAGCCCGCCAGTCCCTTTCCGGGGCGTACAAGCCGCCCGAGCTGCGCGATGCCTGTGCCCAGTTCGAGGGGCTATTGCTGGGAATGATTCTAAAGGATGGCCTGAGCAATCCGCTGGGCGAGGGGGGCGAGGGGGACGATGAGGGCGGCAGCGGCATGGATGGATTCCGTGATTTCTGTATCGAGCAGGTTGCCACGACCTTGTCCACATCGGCTTCGCTGGGGCTGGCCGACCAATTCAGTGCACCGTATGTGCCACCGGTGAAGGAGGTTTTCAATGCAGGCGAGTGACGTTCGTGATCGCGTTGTGAAGCGTCTGGAGCAACTGCTGGAGGTCTCCCGCGAGTTGCGCGAAGCGCTGCTGTCACGCGAGCCGGAACGGATCATGGACGTGGTCTCCCGGCAGGATGATCTCCTGGCGCAGGCACCCTTCGTTCCGCGTGTCGAGGATCCGGAGGTTCTTCATGCCGATCCCCAGGTCAGTGAGGTTGCCGGACGCCTGCGCCGCCTGCAGCAGGCCAACCGCTTGCTGGCCTCCGCCTTCCTCTCGATCTACCGCAACACACTGCAGTCCTCGGCGTTATCCGCAGCCCCAGATCCGGGGCTTTACGGACGCTATGGCATACGGGGTGCTTCCCCGATGGCATCAGTGCTTGTTCAGCAAACCGGGTAATGGATTATGACACAACCGATACATGATAGTTGGACGATCGCCCGCAGCGGTATCCTGACACATCAGCACCGCCTGGCGGTGACGGCGAATAATATCGCCAATGTGGATACCCCCGGCTATTCCCGCCGCGTTGCCCGTCTGGCCCCCGTGCCCGAAACGCCGACCTCGCTGACCGAAAGCCGGACCTGGTCGCATGGGGCGGGCGTCCGCGTAATGGATGTCGTGCGGATGGAAAATACGATGACCAGTACCATGCTCCGCCAGCAGGTGGGGGACGCCTCCGGGCATCGCCAGCAGGCGGATGCCCTGGGCGGCCTTGAGGCGCTGCTGCGCGAGGATGGTGACAGCTCGCTGGGTGCCCGCCTGGATGCCTTCTGGAATGCTTGGTCGGATCTCGCCAACCAGGCTGACAACGTCGGTTTCCGTAGCGTGGTCATTCAGAGCGGTGTCTCGCTAGCCAGTCATCTTCAGTCTCTTGATGGGCGCATCGATTCCTTTGACGAACAGATCATCACTGGCGCACCGGGGACCTTCACCGGACTGTTGCCGTCGGACGTGGATGAGTTCAACCGCCTGACGGAGGAACTCCAGGATTTGAACAAGCGCATCAGCTTCGGATTCGGCAGTGCAGAGCCTTATGCGCTGATGGATCGTCGCGACGTGATCCTGCAGGAATTGAGCGGCATGGCCAATGTTCAGGTCGGTAGTGATTTCGCCGTCACACTGGATGGACAGTCCGTGGTCTCGGCCAATGGGGATGACCGCTTTGCGCTGGAGATCAGCGATGCAGGCCCGCCGCCCGTGTTTCAGATCGACGGCGTGGGGGTCTCGGTTACCTCTGGAAACATCGGTGCCTGGAGCAGCGTGCTCGATGTTTCCGCCAGCTTGCGCGATCGATTGGATACTCTGGCTGCCGATCTCGCGGATGCCGTCAATAGCATCCACAACAGCGACAAGCGCCTGAGCGGCGATAGCTACGATTTGGACGGCCAGCGTTGCGACTGGGATTTCTTTACCGGGTCCACGGCGGCGGATATCAGCGTCAATACCCTGATCTATGACCCCGCCAATCCGATGGACATGCAGCCCTGGCGTGTGGCGGCGGCGGGGAGTGTTTATGACGATGGAGCGGGTGGCACTGCGCCGAACCCTGGTGACGGTGCCCGTGCGTTGGAAATCGCCATGCTCGCCGATGCGACCCGTGCAGCCCTCAATGGACAGGGGTTCGGAGCCTATCATGCGACGGGCCTTACCCTGCTGGGCGGCGTGATCGCCACCGAGGGAGAGCTGGCGGATGATGGCGATGCGATTGTCGATGCGCTCACGGATGAGCTGCAGGCCGAAGTCGGTGTCAACATGGATGAGGAACTGATGGATATGATGTCGGCGCAGCGGGCGTTCCAGGCGGCATCGAAGCTGCTACAGACGGTGGATGAGATGATGCAGACCATTCTGCAATTCTAAGGGGTGTTTGTGGGTTTGTTTGAGTGAGCGTGTAATCAAAGCAAGGAGGCTGGAATGAATAGGATCGTGACCAAGGAGGAGCAGCGCAAAACCAAACCGCGTGAGAAGAAGGGGTTTATGACGGCGGATTGCATCTGGCAGGCTGCCGAATGGCTGGGGCAGTACAGCCGGATCCTCGATAATCTTCAGACGGCGACGCCGAGCCGTTGAACGGCGAGGTGAAAATAATGAAGCCCGTGTCAACAAATCGTTCCATCGTGGTGTGGCAGGATGATGTGCTTTACCCTGCGGTCATGTACCGGGAAAGTGCATGCCGGGCAGGGGCGGATCTGATTCAGCGCCTGTTCCGGATGGATCTGTACGACGCCCTGCTGGCCCTGTACCGGCCGGGGGCGGAGGCTTCTTCGGTGCGCAAGGCATTGCGTGAGACCAGAATGGCGGGGGACGACCGGCTGGTTCGGAAGGTCTCTGAATGCATGGTTGCACATACGCCCTGTATTGCCCCGTACGAGGATGCACTGGAAACCTTTGGCATGTTGCAGGCCATGGGGATCCCGATGGGGCTGATTGGCGAAGGTCCCACCATTGGGCAACGCCTAGTCGCCGAGCGCCTGGGGGCCGAACGTCTATTCCAGCATATTGGCTTTTTCGATCCGAGAACGGGAGCGCATGCTTGGCAGGATGCCTTGATGCTGATGGAACTGTGTGGTGGCATCGCCGTTGAGGGGGCTGTCATGATCTGCGCCGATCCGGCACGAACCCAGGCGTTGGCCGCGCAGGGATGGCGCGTTTATCATGTCGATCGTCGCCGGGAAGCGCCAGATGGCATCGGTGCTGCTTCCAATATCGTGCCAACGGCCAATCTCTATGACCTGCCCGAAGCGCTTGGGCTGGTCGCCTGGGAAGACGCGTCTCGGGCTGATGTGCGCATTGCATAAGGGCCGCGCCGCTGGACGCTTCGGCCATCTACTGCTGCATATTGCGACAAAAAAATAAAGTGAAAATCACCGACGTTTTGTCGCTTAATTTGTAACTAGTTATGCCCTAATTGTTTATAATGGCTTTTATCCTCTTTGTTGATGTTGGCACACCAAATGCTTGTTAGTTATTTCGTGATTGGATAACGTTTAAACAAGTGATAGGGTGAAGCCATGAATTTAAATCTGAATCTGTCCGGCAGCGTATCCCAGCAGCAGCAGCTCAACCTGGCGCCGCAGCTTCTGCAGTGGTTGCGCTTGTTGCAGGTGCCAGCGCAATCCCTGGATCAGTTGGTGCGTACCGAGCTGGAAACCAACCCCGCGCTGGAGATCGATGAGAGCGTGGCGGAGTCGGATATTGACGACGTTGCGGAGTCGCACGACGACGTTGTTATCGAGGCGGCGGTCGATGCGGATGAAAGTGGCGACTGGCCTGAGCTGACGGAACGGTACGATCTCCTGGCGGAACTCGATACGCAATGGGCCGAGGAGCATTCGGTGGTCAGTTCGATCGATATGGCGCAGGCCCAGGATCGCAAGGATTTCCAGATGCAGTCACTGCCCTCAACCATGTCGCTGGCGGAATCCGTGCTCAAACAGATCGCGATGATGCGGGAACTCACTGCAGAGGAAAAGGCTTGTGCCTGCCTGATTGCCGGATCGCTGGATGTGCGCGGGTATCTGGATGTCTCACTCGACAGTTTAGCCGAGGAAAGTGGCTTGGCCTTGGCGTCGCTGGAGTCGGCTTTGTTGGCCATTCAGGAATGCGAGCCTGCCGGGGTGGGGGCGCGCGATTTGAACGAGTGTCTCCTGCTGCAGTTGTCGCCGAGCGACCCCTCGCATACCGTGGCACGTCGCATCATCGCCGAATTTATCGAGGCCCTGGCCCAGCGCCGTTTTGAAAGTATTGCCCGTCAAATGGGTGTCCCGCTGAATGAGGTCGAGGCGGCGGTGCGCCTGATCCGTTCGCTCAATCCGAATCCGGGGGCTGGTGCGGGCGTGCCGGAGGTTACCCAGGAGGTGGTTCCGGATATCACCATTCGACTCAACAGCGAGGGTGGGTTTGAGATCGAGATGGTGGAGCAATCCCTGCCGCGCCTGCGCATCAGCCAGTATTGCCGTCAGATGATCGAGCGAGGTGACCTGTCCAAGGACGACATCGCCTATGTGCGGTCGCGTATCCGGGCTGCCTCCTTCCTGATCGAGGGGCTTGAGAAACGCGGATCAACCCTGCGACGTATTGCTGAGGAAATCATCCGCGTGCAGTTCCGCTACCTGCGGGGCGAGGAGACCGAGGCCCGTCCGTTGACGATGGCCAAGGTAGCCAGCTTTATCGGGGTGCATGACACGACGGTGAGTCGGGCGCTGGCCGATAAGTATGTGGCCACCCCGCTCGGCATCCTCCCCATGAAACAATTCTTCTGTGCCGGGTACCGGTGCGACGACGGATCGGCGCTGACGCCGGAGATGGTGCGGCGTCGGATTGAGGTGATCATTGGTGCCGAAAGTCCTGTCAAACCGATCAAGGACGAGGATATCGCCGCCCAGTTGCAGGAGGACGGCATTCCGGTAGCCCGTCGTACGGTGGCGAAATATCGCATCGAACTGGGCATTCCATCGTCAAAGGAACGGGCGTTGTCCAGCAAGGGGCTGCGCGTTATTCATGGGAACGGGGACGGCGACGCCGATCTGCGCGCGGTTGCCGTAGGGTAAGGAAATGGCATGAATGTAGCGATCATCCCGGCCCGTGGCGGCAGTCAGCGTATTCCTCGCAAGAATATCCGTCTCTTCGGAGGTCGCCCGATGATCGCCCACTCGATCGATGCCGCTCGCCAAAGCGGCTGTTTTGATCGGGTCATCGTCTCGACCGATGATCCTGAGGTGGCTTCTGTGGCGACCGCCTGCGGCGGCGAGGTTCCCTTCCTTCGTCCGGCAGATCTGTCCGACGCCTTCACCGGCCTGGATGCGGTGATGTGCCATGCCGTGACCTGGCTGGAATCGCAGGGGACGCGAGCTGATTTCTTCTGTTGTATCTTTGCCACGGCGCCGTTCCTGACAGCCGCCGCGTTGCGCGAGGGGTTGGCGCTCCTGCAGGCCGCACCCCACCGCCAGTATGCGTTCTCGGTCACCAGTTTCCCGTTCCCGATCCAGCGGGCGGTACGCCTGACCGGGGATCACGGCGTCGAGCCCTTCCGTCCGGAATGTATTCCGATGCGGTCACAGGATCTGGAGCCCGCGTATCACGAAGCCGGGCAGTTTTTCTGGGGGAGACCCGCCGCGTTGCGGATGGGGCTTTCGATTTATGCGCCGGGGGTTTCTGTCCCCGTGCTGATTCCGCGCTACCGCGTACAGGATATCGATACCCTGGAGGATTGGGAGCAAGCGGAGTATCTTTACAAGGCACTGAAAGAAGGCGGTCGATGAAACGAGTGGTTTTTCGTGTGGATGCCTCCCTTGAGATGGGCAGCGGTCATGTGATGCGCTGTCTTAACCTGGCGGATGCGTTGTCGCGGGGCGGCGGGGATTACCAGGTCCGTTTTGTCTGCCGCGATTGCCTTGGGTATGCGGTGGAATTAATCCGGCGCCGGGGCTTTGAGTTACTGCTTTTGCCGTTGCACGACGAGGATGCGAAACCTGAGCCGCCGCCGGCCTATGCCGCCTGGCTGGGGGTTGACCGGCGCGTGGATGCCTCGGACTGCATGGTGGCGTTGCAGGGCGGGGTGGATTTATTGGTCGTGGATCACTATGGCATCGATGCCCGTTGGGAGACGGTGATGCGCCGTGTGGCGCGCCGAATTCTGGTGATTGATGACCTTGCGGATCGCGAGCATAACGCCGATCTGCTGCTGGATCAGAATCTGGTGGCGCGGATGGACTCTCGCTATACCGACTTGCTCCCTGTGCGCTGCCGCCAGATGATTGGCCCCGAATATGCCCTTATTGACGCCCGGTTCGCCGAGCAACCCCCCGTCGCACCACGATCCAAGGTCAATCGCCTGTTCGTGTTCTTCGGTGGCAGCGACCTTCAGAACCTGACCTGCCGGGCATTACGGGAACTTGCCGCGCTGGGCTTGCCGGGGGATGTCGTGATCGGCTCGGGCAATCCGCATCGGGCAGAAGTGGAACAATTATGCGATGGCTCGGCCTGGTGTCTGCATGTTCAGACCTCGCGCATGGCCGAGCTCATGGTACAGGCCGATCTTGCCGTGGGTGCCGGTGGTATCGCCCACTGGGAACGCTGCTCTGTGGGGTTGCCGGCCGTCGTTACCGCCGTGGCACCCAACCAGGTGGAGACGACGGCCATGCTGGCCGGGCGGCATGCCTGCATCGACCTTGGCCCAGGCGAATCCCTGGCCCCGGGTGCCATTGCCGGGGCGGTTAAGGCCTTGTGCAATGATCCCGTCAGGCTCCAGTCGATGAGTGCACATGCCCATGGCGTGGTGCCAGACGCCTACGGTGCTCGCCGTGTCGTCCTTGCCATTGAAGCCCTCTGGTCATGACCCTTGCTTATGCAAAAAATCGAATATCGGCCATTGATTGATCAAGGTCGTGCACGATGATGGAACGCGTTACAAATGTTTCTTGCTAAACGGAATTCAAAAAAATGTTTCTTGTAAACGGAATTCAAGAAATCTGCGCTTGACATCGAAAGCCCTATGGCGTAATTTCCCGTGGTTTTTGAACGTTCAGAAATCAGGCAAGACAATAGTACCTTAAGGAAGCGAAACATGGAAGCATATGCAGTAATTGAAACCGGCGGAAAGCAGTACCGGGTTCAGGCAGGGGATACGCTCAACGTCGAGAAGCTCGAGGCCGAGATCGGTGCATCCGTCGAATTGACCAATGTCCTGGCGTTGTCGGATGGCAATGAGCTTAAGATCGGGACTCCGATGATCGCGGCCGCCAAAGTGGTTGCCACGGTGAAAGACCAGATCCGCGGCGAGAAAATTTTCAATTTCAAGAAGAAACGGCGCAAGGGCTATACCCGGAAGATCGGGCATCGCCAGTCGCTGACCATCCTGGCGATTGAAAGCATCGCCTGATTCTGCACATAGTAAACGCTTAGGAGACGCATCATGGCACATAAGAAAAGTGGCGGCGCAGCCAAAAACGGGCGCGATAGCAACCCGAAAATGTTGGGTGTTAAGCGGTATGCCGGCGAAACGGTGACGGCGGGTTCTATTCTCGTCCGCCAGCGCGGCACTCGATTTGCTCCGGGGACGCATGTCAAACGCGGCAAGGACGATACCCTCTTTGCACTAAAGGATGGCAGCGTTAGCTTTGAAAAAGACGGCAAGGTTGTCAGTATTCTGGCGACAGAGCCCGTTAGCGCTTAAATCCTTTGAAAACACGTAAGTTCGTCGATCACGTCACCGTCTATGCAACCGCTGGGAATGGCGGAAACGGGTCATCCAGTTTCCGTCGTGAAAAGGGCGTGCCTAAAGGCGGCCCGGACGGCGGGGATGGGGGTCGCGGGGGACATGTGATCCTGATCGGCGATACCGACACGGATTCGCTGGTCAGTCTATATTTTGCACCCCATCAGCGTGCTGGCCATGCCGGTCAAGGAACGGGGCAGCGCAAACATGGTCTTAACGGGATTGATACCGTTATTAAAGTGCCCTGCGGCACCGAGGTCTGGAACAAGGAAACCGATCTTTTGCTCGGTGACATCACCCACCATGGTCAGTCGTTGATCGTTGCCCGAGGGGGCAAAGGTGGCATCGGGAATGTGCATTTTAAAAGTTCTACCCACCAGGCACCGACCGAGCATACCGACGGGGAACCGGGCGAAGAGTTCACCTTGCGACTGGAGCTTAAGATCATGGCCGATATCGGCCTGGTAGGTTTCCCGAACGCAGGAAAATCATCGCTGCTGACGTGTCTGAGCGACGCCCATCCCAAGATCGCCGCGTATCCCTTCACAACGCTCAGCCCGGTGCTTGGCACGGTTGTGTTCGAGGACTATACCAAACTGCGTATTGCGGACATTCCTGGAATCATTAAGGGCGCTCACGAAGGCGTCGGTTTGGGGGATGACTTTCTGCGCCATATTGAGCGGTCGAAATTCCTGCTGCTAGTGGTGGATATGGCGGGGGTGGATACGCGTGATCCCGTCGCTGACTACCGTTGCCTGATGGCAGAGCTCAAGCTTTACGATGCCGACCTGGCCAAACGCCCGTCCTTGGTTGTCGCCAATAAGATGGATCTTCCTGAAGCCATCGAAAACCTGAAGGTGTTCAAGCGGAAGACAAGGACCAAGCCGCTGCCGGTTTCGACACATTCCGGTGACGGTCTCGATGAACTGAAGATCCGCCTGCACGAATTGTGCAAGAGCGCATAACGCCTGGCGATAACGTCACCGTTTCCTTAGGAAAAACGCGTTTCTTGGGCTGCCCGATAAAGGGGAAGGCGAGTCCTAGGGGTATCCGAGTAAGTGTGGGTACGAAATGTAGGACTAAGAACGGGGCGGAGTTCGCCGTGCGCGGCTCGCCCGGAGGTCTTCGCCCTACCTGCCTTTGCATGGCCTCGTAATCCGTAGTCGTCGCCGTAGTCGTCCACCGGCTCCCCTCCCCAAAAGTTACCCACCCGTTTTTGCTCATCGCCGTGGGCGGCAGGCTCGCCCCTAGAATGCCCCGCCGATCTGAATACTCAACAGGGGGGCGCTTTCCACTGACGTATGCCCGCCGCGTTCAAACGAGATCGTTCGGTTCGCAACGCGACCCAACTCGACGCCAATCCGCAGTTCATTGCTTATCTCGTGGGTTACACCAATGGATAAACGTACATCCTCGAACGTGACATGCTCGCGCTGGAGACTATCGTCGGGCAACAGGTAGGTCACACTTTCCCAGGATGCACCGGCATGTACCGCCCAGCTCGGCATGAGATATATGATCGCACGCGATGTCGGCAGCATGGCTTCAACCCGGATCTGATCCGATGGCATCCACACCACGCCAGCCATGGGCATCACCACATGCTTGAATCCGAAACGCAGCGAAAGACCAGCCACGGCTGACCATGTTGGATCAAAGGTCTTGATCCCCAGAAACGTCACGGGCATGGCGATCGAATCGTCCGACAGCCCCTCCACCTGGGAATAGAAACCGGGCGCCAAGCGCCACTGGAAAGCCGTGTCGTTGACGTACCGCCAAGTCCAGCGCCCATCCATCGCAAACATCAGAAACTGCGAGGGCAGGTCTACATCGCCCCGATTCAGCGGGAAATCCGTTGATAGGTCCAGACGCAAATCCAGATCTCCCAGAAGAATATCGTGAATATAATAGAGCTCTGCGTCAGCGTCCAATTCAAGCATGGAAAAATCGCTGTCGAGATCTGTGTTGGCTGGCAATAAATACGTCAGTTTAAGCGAGCACACCGGGTCGACGCGTTCATCCAGGAACGGACAACGCGTTGCCCCCTGATTCCATGAGGACGCCGATTGTTGAGCCAGCACCCCTTGCGCCAGCAAGAGACCACACACTATCCATCGCTTAATCATCATCACCTCGTACTAAAATATTCCCTTGATCCTAGTCGCTCCGCGTTTATGAATCAAGCATCATTGCAGTATCGACATTTCAATCAGCAAACGCTAGAGTACCCCAGTTTTATTAAACCGTAGAAGGACGCAACATGATTGAAGCAGGAAAAACGTATCTCGTGATGGGGCTTCTTGACCCCGATTCGATTGCCTATGCCATCGGGAAAACCATTGAATCATTTGGAGGAAAGGTTATCTATACCGTCCAGAACGACATTATCAAACGTCGTTTTCTGGATCGGGAGGGGGCTCTTTCCGATGAAGAACGCAAGACGATAGACTTTCGGTATTGTGATATTACCGATGAGGCACAAACGAAGCAGCTCTTTTCCGAGGTCGGCCCGCTGGCTGGGATTGTTCACTCCATCGCCTTCGCCAATCCCCGTACCGCGCTGGGGCAGGAGTTCCACACGGATGCGGTGGAGGATCTCAAAACCGCCCACCACATCAGTTGTATCTCACTGGCAACGGTCCTGCGTCTTGGACAGGCCAATCTCGGCGAGGGCGGATCGGTCGTCGCGATGACGTTCGATACCTCGCGAGTCTATCCGTTCTACAACTGGATGGGCGTGCAGAAGGCGGCACTGGAAGCGCTGGTCAAGGCCTTGGCACGGCGGCATGGGCGCGATCTGATTCGTGTGAACGCCGTTTCGTCCGGTCCCCTGGAAACAAAGGCCGCCTCCAAGATTCCTGGATTCAGCGGGATAGAAACGGTCTGGAGCCAATCGAGCCCACTGCCTTGGGACACCACCAAGGATAAGCAGGCCGTCGCCAACGCCGTGGTCTTCCTGCTGAGCCCCTATGCTGAAAAGATCACCGGGCAAACCTTGGTGGTCGATGGCGGGGCCTCTGTCGTGGCGGGGCAATTGTGTGATTTTGAACGACCAACGGCGTGACATGCCCCGATTGATCCTAGCCTCCGGCTCTCCCCGCCGCCAGAAAATACTCCGCGCCCTCGGATTGCAATTTGAAATTGCGGTACCCGATGTCGTCGAGGTGGACTGGCCGATGGCTCCGACCGCCATGGTGCTTGAAAATGCCACGCGTAAGTGGCAATGGTGCCGGACGCGCTATCCTGGTGCCGCGATTGTCGCCGCCGATACCACGGTGGAGCTGGGCGGGCATTGCCTGGGAAAACCGGAGACACGGGACAAGGCCTTCGATATGCTCAAGGCGGAGTCTGGCAGGATGCAGATCGTGCATACGGGGTTTGTGCTGGCACATCCTGACGAACCGGACGTGCAGGCCACCACGGAAACCTCAACCGTATTTTTCCGCGAGCTTTCCGATGATCTGATCCACCGTTATCTGGCGGTGGTCAATCCGCTGGATCGGGCGGGTGCCTACGATATCGATCACCACGGCGACTGGCTCATTGAGCGCATCGAGGGGTCATGGACGAATGTTATGGGGCTACCCGCTGAACGGGTCAACGAATGGATAACATGCAGAGTGGTAAGTTAACGATTGAATGTCCGTTCTGGCTTGCCCCCATGGCAGGCTATACCGATGCCGCGTTCCGCTCGATCTGCAGGGAATTCGGGGGTGGTCTTTTCTATACAGAAGTCGCCGTGGCGCAAGGTCTTGTGCGGGGTTCAAAACCATCCTGGCACCTGCTGGAATCGCTCGAGAACGAAGCCCCGCTCGCCGGTCACATCTACGGCTCGGATCCGGATGTCATGGCGCGGACCGCCGCGATGATTGAAGCCACCGGTCGGTTTGCCGCGATTGATATCAATGCGGGGTGCCCGGTACGTAAGATCGTCGCCAAGGGGGCCGGGGCGGCTTTGATCCGAACCCCGGAGAAAATCGGAGAAATCATCAAGGCGGTCTGCAGTGCGGTGACGTTGCCGGTACTTCTGAAAACCCGGATTGGATTTGACGAGGGGCAGTCACGGATCGTTGAGATCGCGCAGGCCGCAGAGGCGGCTGGCGCTTCCGCTATTGCCATTCATGGCCGTTATGCTGTCAACCATCACAGCGGCGCGGTGGACTGGGACCAGATCCGGACGATCAAGCAGCAATGCAGAATCCCGGTCCTTGGCAATGGCGGGCTGTTCACCGCCGAGGACGCCGTCGAAAAGTTGCAGACTTACGGGGTCGACGGCGTTCTGATTGCCCGTGGTGCCGTAGGCAAGCCATGGATCTTCGAAGATGTGGAACGGATCCGTAACGGAGAGACGCCACGCGTCCGCTCGCTGGCGGAACGGCGTGAGATTATCGAGAGGCACCTGCATCGTCTTGTGGCACTGAAAATCAAGGAAGGCAAGTGCCGGCGGCGCAGTGGATTTGATGCCGACCGGGGCGCTGCCTTGCATTTTCGCTGCCATTTGCTGAACTATTTGTCGGGCCTTTCCAACTGGGTCGATGTCCGGCGTTCATTCGGTGCCATCGGTTCCACGGCCGATATCATGCAGGCCGTCGATATCGTGATCTCCCGTCAACCCCGCGAAGATTAAGACGAAAGGGTCCTATGTCCACCCGCAGTCTTCTCGTCATCGTTAGGGTTGGCCTGATGATGTCGGTGACAACAGCGCTGGCCGCCGCCTCCGATAAGGGATCTGCTCGGGAAACCGTGATCCTGCTGCATGGGCTGACCCGCACCGCACGCAGTATGCATCCGATGAAGAAGGCCTTAACCGAGGCAGGCTATCGCGTTTATGCGCTCGATTATCCGTCGACTACCAAGACGGTCGAAGCCCTGGCCGCAGAACACCTCGCCCCGCTGATCGCGCGCTGCCAACTGGAGGCTCCGGAACGTATTCATTTCGTGGCCCATTCGCTTGGAAATATCGTGCTGCGTGAATACTTTGTGTCCAACGCACTCCCGAATGCCGGACGGCTGGTCATGCTCGGCCCGCCCAATCAAGGCAGCGAGGTCGTTGACAAGCTCGGTTCGTTTGCTGCCTACGATTGGATCAATGGCCCCGCTGGCCAACAGATGGGAACCGATACGCAGTCCAAATCGGTGACGCTGCCTCCGCCACCGTTGGAATACGGAGTCATTGCCGGGACCCGCTCGATCAACTGGATCCTATCGTGCCTGATCCCCGGGCCGGACGATGGCAAAGTGGCGGTGAGCCGAGCAAAGATCAAGGGGATGCGCGATTTTATCGCCCTGCCGGTATCCCACCCGTTCATCATGCGTGACCCTGATGCGATCCGCTACACCCTGCATTTCCTGCGCCACGGGAGGTTTCAGGAAAAACCCGATCGCTAATCAATCGGCGTCCGGTGAGCGGTGCCGTGGTGGATGTCGGCCAGCAGGCACTGGCTAAGCGCCTTGAACACGGCGTCATCTGCTGGCAACACATAGCCGTCAAACCGGCTTACCCGCGTCACATCGGTGGTGGTTCCGAAAATCAACATTTCGCGCGCCTGCTGCAAGGCATCCCGCGATATCGGGGCATACCCCACCTGCGTCAGGGTGCCGTCCTTTACCAGATCCTGCGCCAAGGCGAGTACCCGCTGCATCGTGGTGCCTGTCAGCACTTGATCTAATTCAGGGCATAGCAGTGCCCCAGCGGCGGTCACGATCCCCACATTTTCGGTGGCGCCCTCGGCCAGGTTTCCGTCTGCATCAAAACCAACGGAGAAATCTGCGCCAGCATCTATCGCTTCTTTTTTCATCAGCACATTGGGCAGGTAATTGCAGTTCTTCATTGAGGCAAAGAACGGCGGCTTCAGGGCGACGGCTGAACTGATGACCACGGCACCGTGCGGATGCAACGTCATAAACGACGGAACAGGGCGTGATACCATCACATAAAGCTGCGATACCGGACAATCATACGGATTCACGCCGAAGCTGCCCGGACCACGCGATACGAAGGTGCGGATGGCACCGTCGCGGACGCCTGCCACCTGGATCGTCTCGATGACCAGCGCGCGAATCTCATTCACCGGGCGGGGCAGGACGATGCCGATCTTGCGTGCCGACGCCATCAGGCGATCCAGATGCGCCCCCAGATTGTAAATCCCGCCATCCACGCATTTGAACATTTCGAAGACGCCATCGCCTCGATGTACCAGATGATCATCAAGCGGGATCGACATGAGCGCCGGATCGGTGATGATGCCATCCACAAGGCTGGAATACATCGCGAGATAATTATCCTGATACGCCTTTTTGGATGCATCCAGCCGTTCAAGAACCTGTTGCCGTGTCAATCGCATAAGCCATCCTCCGATTCCTCGACTGCCGGATCGATCCGGTCATAATCAAAAGCCAACTTGAATTGCTCTATAACCACGGGCTTGACCGCATCCATCCTGACGTCTGGCCGGTGCAGATGGAGCGATGTTATCCCGCGTGTCTTGATTCCGCAAGGAACAATCCCTGCATAATCCTCAAGACGGGTGGTGACATTCAAGGAAAATCCATGCATCGTCACATGCCCGGCAACACGAACCCCCAAGGCGGCGATCTTCGCTTCCCCCACCCAGACGCCGCGATTAATGGAATCCGTCCGCGCTTGCACGCCGAACCGGGCCAGGACGTTGATCAAGATCTGTTCAAGCATCGAAACATACCACAAGACCCCTTTACTTGCGGCACTCAGGCGGATAATCGGATAGCCGACCAACTGCCCGGGACCGTGGTAGGTGACCTGCCCGCCACGCGTCGTCCGAACCAATCCAATCCCCTTGGCCTTGAGGGCGGCGTCCGACAGCAGGACATTCGCCGGATCGGCGTTGCGGCCCAGCGTATAAACAGGGTCATGCTCCGTCAGCACGAGGGTATCCGGGATCTGATCGCGACGGCGGGCGTCAACCAAGGCTTCCTGACGCTCAAACGCACGCTCAAACGGCATACGCCCCAGATCAAGAACCTGAAGGGGCATGGCGCGGCTTCCTGCGATGGCGACGGCGCACGGGGTTGGTCGACGTCGACTCGGTAACGGCTGGCTCGCCTGCGGTTCCGCCTTCTGCGCCTTCGGATTCCTGAATGTGCCGCCATAAACTGAGACATTCCGGATCGATGGTTCCGGCAACGGTTCGCATTTCAAGCAGAGCGAGCGAGTCAGTAAACGAATCATGCTGGACAAACCGCCGGATCATGGCCTTGCGCCGGGGTTTATTGTCCGGCGGCGCGGCGGCGAGCAGATCCATACGGCACTGATTCTCAAACAACCGCACACACCCGTAGCGTACGGCCTTCGGGATCTTGAAACGTTCTGAAACCCCTTGCATGAAGCCGTCGATCAGCTCGGCGTCGGAGGCCTCGTCGTGTGCCTGGCGAGCGGTTGCCACATGCCGCATGACCGGATCGCAGAACAGTACACCGAGCATCAGCGTGACACTGGCAGCACCCTCCGTATGCTCTTCCGAATCCAGGGCGGCCAGATGCCTCCAGATCGGAGCCTCCCGCCCACCGTTGGCGTTGACATAGGCATCCACTTCCGGCAACAGCATGGACATGAGCTTCAGTTCCCACAACAGAAAGAACGAGGCCTCGCTGGAATGGAACATGAACAGCTTGATGATCTCATCCAGCAGACGAGAGGGCGAAGCCAGATTGATATCGGCGTGATGCCGTATAATGGCCTTGCGGGTTGCGCTCTCGATGCGGAATCCGAGCCGGGCGGCAAAACGGATCGCCCGCAGCATTCGAACCGGATCTTCCCGAAAGCGGACATTGGGATCCCCGATGGAGCGGATCAGCCCCTTACGCAGATCGGTGATACCGCCGACATGATCGATCAGCGAGAAATCACTCAGGTCATAAAACAGTGCATTAACGGTAAAATCGCGACGGCGTGCATCCTCGGCAGGACTGCCAAACACATTATCATCCCACTGGACAAGATCCTCGGACTCCGCTGCCGGGTTATTTTCCGGGGTTCGCCGGAAGGTACTGGTCTCGATGACCTTATCACGTCCAAAGCGGATATGGGCGAGGCGAAAGCGCCTCCCGATCAGCATGCAATTGCGGAAAAGCTTCTTGATCTGCTGCGGTTCAGCATCGGTACTGATGTCGAAATCCTTGGGTTTGTGCCCAAGCAGCAGATCACGGACCCCTCCACCGACGAGATACGCCTTGTGCCCGTTACGATTCAAATGCCGCAAGACACTGAGTGCGTCAGGGTCAATATCCTTACGCGAGACGGTGTGTTTTGAGCGGCTGACAATTGTAGGTTTTCCAAATCCCATAACGGTCATGAATACTACAGGGGTGCGGCAATAAAAGCAATGTCGATTTCAATTGATTTCATACGGGCGGAGCCGTATATAAGGAATCAAGGAAACGGAGGTAGGAATGAGTATGGCGAGAATGGAAAAGCTTGAGGCAAAACTGAAGGATGCCCGTGGCTTGGACGAGGGGACCAGGACTGAATTGCTGGCGTTGCTGGAATCCTTGCGCGGGGATATCGGTGCGCTGGACGCGGAACATGGAGACCGAGCCGAGAGTATTGCCGGGTTTGCAGGAGCGGCCACCCATGAAGCCATACGCACAGAGCGTAACCCTGCATTGCTGAAACTGGCGTTGGATGGACTGTCCGTATCGGTCAAGGATATGGAGGCTGGACACCCGAAGCTCGTAAACACCGTCAACGGGATTTGTACGATGCTTTCTGATCTGGGTATCTAACCCTCACTCCAGTAGCATGTCCACTCGCCGCTGCGCAAAAGCGCGAGTGGCATCGGCCAAAGGGCCACACTGGTCGGCCCGTTTGGCGGCCTCTGCATAATTGGCGCTCCCCAAATCCAACAGGGCGACGGCAAATGCTTTTTCAGGCGTATTGACATCTCCCAGCAGGCGACGCTGCTCGTCGGGTTCAAGTTGCCCAACCTTCAATTCCGAAGGTCGCATCACCGTCGAACTTCCGGATTGCGTCTTGACCATGGCCGTGATGTTCAATCCTTTCACGGCATCGACACGGAAATCAATCCGCTTCCCGCCAATGTTGACGTATGTGTCCTGTCCGACGAGCTTGCTGAAATAATCGGCGATCAAGGCATGCGGGTGATTCGCTGGCGTGAAAAACCGGCTCAGCTCATCGAGTTGTGGCTTGGCGTCAGCCAGCTCGGCAGATTGGAGCTGCTGCTGAAGGTCTTGCGCTGCCTTTTCCAATCCTCCGCCGATCGCGGCATGAATCAGGCTGTCCTTTAGTTGATTCAGGCGGCCTTGCAATGCCGATAAATCAACAGGAGTCTTGGCGACCTCCTCGGTAACCGCTTCGGTCACCACCTCGGCACTGCCTGAATCGGGGCTATAGCCATCGTCGACGGGGGGCTCCTCAGGTGGCTGCGCGATGGGGCTGACGGGAGGCTCGGGAAGGCGATCCGTCGGCTCCGACCTCAGGGATTCGTCAGGACGCGGAGCGGTCGTCGGTAATAACGTATTGGACGTTGGCGGTGGGGCTACCGTGACAGATTCCTGAAATGGGCTGCCGTTAGCCTTTTGATAGGGAAGATACAGGAGATTGTAGCCGAGCGAGCCAAACAGCACCAGCAGTGCCGCCGTCAACGGGATGCGCAACCATAAGGGGGTGCTCGATTTACCGTATTTCTCTTGAAGGGCAGCGACCCGGGCGGCGGTATCCGGTGCGGGGGTTCCAGGGGTTCTGCGCTCTGGAATGGAAACGGACGGGGGGCGTTTCGTCACGATCTTGTTTGCCGGTCTTGTCCCTTGTCGTACTGGAGCCCCCGTCGACGTGTGCTTGCGGGGGGCTGCACCCTTGGCCGCGATCGTACTCCCATTTCCGGCAACCGGCTTCATCACCGCCACCTTGCCATCGGCCAGTCGATCAATATCGGTTATCACATTTTCCCACTTCGAGTAACGCCCCTGCGGGGATTTCATCATCAACCGCGCAACCAATTGGGCGCAGGCCGTTGAAACCTTGGCATTGACGTCCTGCGGAAAGGCAAGCTGATCCTCGATCTGCGCCTGCAGGACATCCTGCAAATCCTGCCCGGCGAACGGCATTTTTCCCGTGAGCATGTGATAAAGCACCGCCCCCAGGCTGTACATGTCAGACGTAAAGCTGATGGCATCACTCCCCGACGCCTGTTCTGGAGACATGTAGCTTGGGGTTCCCACGATATTCTCGTTATCACCCACAAGGTGACCGGTAGCATCCACAATCCCAGCAAGGCCGAGGTCGGCAACTTTTACGCTGCCCCCTCCCTTTTCGATGATGATATTTCCAGGCTTGATGTCGCGATGGATGATTTTTTCCGCGTTCCATGCATCGGCCAGCGCCTGGGCCACGGCAGACGCTATCGACAAGGCCCGGGGCTGGGCAATGGGGTCGCCAAGGTCGAGCATCGAACTCAGCGTATGTCCATCGATATATTCCATGACAAAATAAATGATGTCGCCAGCTTGCCCGACATCATAGATCTGGATAATATGATGACTCTTGAGCTTTGCAACGGCACGAGCTTCCCGCAAAAACGCCGCCACCTCCTCTTGATTACCGACATACTGGGGCTTTAGGA
>JFJP01037038.1_pt1 | contig 59953 bp, 65 predicted proteins | sample 431651 | NCBI WGS metagenome assembly JFJP01 (sample SAMN02602958, study PRJNA72255) | Microbial mat metagenome, whole genome shotgun sequencing project. | biome: fresh water; feature: sink hole; material: water; isolation source: purple microbial (photo- and chemosynthetic) mats found in... | reverse complement strand
AAATATATGAAATAAACAAGTTTCACTTGTTTATTTTTAATAGTTTTGTGTAATTTTAAGTAAGTTTAACATTAACAGTTTTCAACCCCACGCTTCTATCAATGCAATATCCTGCTACGTGGCCTTGTTCATTATTTAAGAATGAAGGTCGTGTACTAAACATCGAATTTTTATTTATGAGTGTTTTCATTTTTTTTAATTTTACCCTGGTTCCAAACCAAGGATTTGTTCCGTGACATTACTGCCTCAGATTGTTTTTTTATTTTATAATACAAATATACATATAAATATTGAATAAAACAAGAAAAGTTCAAATTATTTTTATATTTTATTAAAAAATCTTTTAAAATCGTCACCAAACTGTGAATTTTCAGATATATTAGTATCTTTTGTCATCATTATCCCCGTCATTGGGTAATCACTATAATTTTTTAAATTAACAATAGTTTTTCTGTGATAACCAGGAATTTTATTATTTTTTGTTAAATTACTATATATTGGAAAATATCTTGTTGAATCAAGTGATGCAATTACAAAATAATCAGGTTTTATATTTTCAACAAAATTTAAAATTATTTTAAACATTGTTGAATAAATTTTAATTATGTTTTCTTTACCTTCTTTATATTCATAAGAATCTATATTTTCTCGTGAATCTTTAATATTTAAAAATCCTATATTATATATTTCCCCATTTAAAATTAAATCATCTTCAATAAATGGTGAAGGTATTTTTGAAATAAAATAATTATATGATTGTTCACCTACGGTAAAAGTACCATTTAATTCAGTACCATTAATATCTACAGCATTAGTAGTTGTTAATTTAATTTCATTTATTAGTACTTTACTTTTCGTTAAGAAAATATCACGAGATGCTGGTTCATTAATGTTCAAATCCATAACAAAATTATATTTTTCTTGTTGGATAATATGAATTCACATTTATTGTAGATAAATTCCATAACCAATTGTTAGGGTTATCACCATTTATGGTTGAAGAATCGTAGGGTATATAAATCACTTATACTTGATGAAATACCACTAATTAAACCGTTTGTGTTATATAATCTTCGATATTTTCAATATTATGATGGTGTACATATGAGTAATCTTTTTCACTAATATAGATACCTGATGAGACGTATCTAACATCTATATTGATATTTGAATCTGTGATTTCCTCACCCCTAAAAGTTTCCATGATACGATTAATATCATCACACAATTCAGGAAAATGAACTTTTAACCTTTCAACTCGTCCATTAAGATAATATTTTTTTAAATATTTGGTTTGCCAATGCTTTAAACCGAAATTTTCTAAGACTTTATTTCTAATTGTCATAAATATATATTTTAAAGATAAAATACTAAACAATAACTTGTTTGAACTAACGTTTATTGTCCCCTACTTTCCCGTATCAGATACATTTCGGTTCGGTCTGGCGCTCTTTCTTGAGCTTATTTCAGTTAGTATTTTATATTTTATAAATGTACATAAAAAAAATCAAATAATAAAATATTACAGGTTTAAAAATAAAAATATCTATTAATGTTATGGGGTTTAATTTCTCCTGTATCAGGAATAATATTAAATTTTTTACCTTCAATTGGGTTATTGTCTAATATTGTTCTTTTTTTCCATCTCATTAATGCAATTGGTCCATATCCCATTTGTTGTGACAGATAATAAAGATATGCATAACCATTATTTTTAGGTTTTAAAATTTTTTCCTTTTTAGCCTTGTTTTTTTTAATGTGTTTTTCCTTGAAAAAACTATCTATGTAGTCATCATCGGGAATTTGAAATTTATCTTTTATAAAATCATCTACTTGATCTTGTGTTGGTTCATAATAATATATATCATTGTCTTTAAACGTAGGGTCTTCTTTATGATAATATGGGAATTTATGAATCTTTCTTTCAAATATTCTATTATATTGTTCTTCTGATATTATTATTTTCATCGATAAATTATTTATACATATAAATATAGTTATAAATAAAAACCTCCGATTGTAAGTCGGTGGTTTTTGTTATTTATTCTTTAATGAAAATAATATCGTTATCAATTGATAACTTATATTCTTTATTTTTTACAATTCTGTTTTTTAAAATTTCAACACTAATAAAATTTTCGATTTTATCTTGAATGACTCTTTTTAGTGGTCGGGCGCCGTATTGATCATCAAACCCCGCTTTGGTTATCATTTTTATGATTAAATCATCAAAGGTAATATTATAATTAAGTTCTTTAATTCGATTTAATACCGTGTTTAATTCAATTTTAGAAATCTTTTCCACATCAGTTTCATTTAATGTATTAAACGTAATAATATCATCAACACGATTTAAAAATTCTGGTGGAAATAATTTTTTAAGTTCCTTATTAATTGTTATTTTTTTCTTTTCGGCACTTAAACCGTCACTACCAAAACCAATACCGTTACCAAAATCTTGGACTTTTCTAAGTCCTACGTTTGATGTCATAATAATAACACAATTTTTAAAATTAACTGTTTTACCTTGTCCATCGGTCATTCTACCATCATCCAAGATTTGTAATAATGTGTTGAAAATATCTTTATGCGCTTTTTCGATTTCATCAAACAAAATAATTGAATAAGGTTTATTTTTAACTTTCTCGGTTAATTCACCCCCTTCTTCATAACCTATGTATGACGGGGTGGCACCAAATAATCTTGATGCTGTGTGTCTTTCTTGGAATTCGGACATATCAAATCGAATTAGATTATCTTTTGAACCGAACAATTCTTTAGCAAGTTGTTTTGCCAAATGGGTATTGTGTGATAATATATTGTTAGTGTAATACCTATGATTTGATGTTTCTGGTAATTCTAAATCGTACATAATTTCTTCATATCCTAAATTTTCAACATTAATAACCACATCGGTTTGTCCGTCAATAACCATTATTAAATCACCGATATTTAAATCTTTAACAAAAATTTCATTAAAATTTTCATCAAACACTATATGGTTATCCGCACATTTTAATACCAAACCACTTGATAATTTCAATAAGTACACATCATATGGTATCGTTTCATGTAGATTTTTAATATCAGACCAACCAGTGTCAGTTAATACCTCATAATCACATACAGGTGTTGTTTTAGTTATTTTTTTTAAAAAATCATAACTATCAGATTTTGAATTGTTTTTCATTGTTTATTTTTTTTAATTGTTTATTTTTTTTAATTGTTTATGATACAAAGATATGTATTTTTTAATTGTTTACCAAATTAATTAATATTTTTTAATAGAAAATCTAAACATTTTTGTGTTATTTTGGTTTTATCTTTTATTCTATATTCAGAATCCCAAACAACTAATAAATTGAAACCTTGTTGATTTGCCAAGTTTAATTTTTTTTCATCATTATTCCACATATCTTGGGCGGTTTTTTTATTTGAAAATGGGTTTGGGTAATCTGCCGATTTAAATTTCTTCGGGTTACCATGAAACATATCACCATGAAACTCAATTATTTTTTTATTTTTCAAATCGGTAAAATCATATAAAAATATGCCACCATCAGGATTATTTATTTTATATTCGCCATTATGTGTAGTAAAATGAATGTCTTTTCGATCATTAATATTATAATTTTCTAATAAAATCCAAAATAATTCTTGACTTATTTTAGAATAACCATTTTTCATATTACCATTATTAGTCAATGAATTTGACCACTTAATTTGTCTTTCAGTAAAAACTTCTTTACCTTTTTCTTCCCCATATTTTTTAATACATTTTTCTAAAGTAAATGTTTTCTGTCTTTTGGAAACTAACTTAATTGATTCATCTTTACTAAATCCTTTTTTTTTCCAATACCCTACTTGGTTTTGTAAAATTGAATTATAATTTTCGGGTGTTAATAGTTTTTTTAATGATAATTTTTGTGAATTTCGGGTTTGAATTTCCGATATTTTATTTTTTGACTCTTCTTCTGAATATCCACGTTTAATCCAATATAAAGTTGTGAAATGTGATCGACTTTTCATGTAGTCAGAAATTTCATCATCACTCCAACCCAATTGTTCTAAATCTTTAATCGTTCTTGATTTATGATTAACAACCTTAGAATTTGAATATATTTGTTGTTCCCTTATTTTTAAAATGGATTCATCACGACTAAAACCTTTTTTTAACCAATATTCAATACAAAGTCTATTACGTTGTTTTAATTCTAAATTTCTTTTTTCCAATTCAAGTTTGGCGTTATCTTCAGACCAACCTCGAATGGTAAAATACTCAATATTTCCAAATTTTCTTGTTTTAAATTTATAATGTTTTTGTAACCACTTATTAATTTCCGAATAATATATCGAAATATCATCATTTAAAAATTCATAATATAACCTACCAAATATAGGTTTTATTAAATCATTTTCATTTTTAATATTTTTATCAATTAATAAAATATGGTTAATAAAACTATCTATCGTCGGGAACAACTCAATACCTGTAAATTTAGTTTTTAATTTTTTTAAAATCATATTATATATAACTAAGATTTAGTTCTTAGTTATATATAAATATATTGTAGTTAACGAAAGTTAGGGTTTATTGGACTTGGTTAAGGTATTTTTCAAAAGTTTTTATATCAACTTTTTCTATAATACCAGTAACCTTATTTCTGATGGTAATGTTAGTATCACCAGAAATACATTTACCAACACCCGTAGAACCTAAGAAAATATACGAAATTGGTTTGTTCGGGTCTTTAATACCGATGCGTTGTCGATAAATAGCGTTTACTATTTCACTAATAACTTCGTCTTGACCAATTACCACAGATTTTAGATTATTTTCTAATTGTAATAATTTATTTGATTCATCTTCCCCAACTCGTGAAACGGGTATGTTAGTCATGCGTGTTACCATTTCATAAACATCATCAACCGTAACTAATTCTTTATTTTCGTTCATTCTAAAAGCCCATCTTTCTTTAGCTTTTTCCAAATCGATAATTATTTTTTTTTCTTGATCACGAAGTTGAGCTGCTTGTTCATACTTTTGTTCTTTAATGATTTCAAGTTTTCTTAGTTTGATTTCGTCAATATCTAATTTTAACTTTTCAATTTCTTCGGGCATTTTTATCGAAATTTTCTTTTCAGAACCCAATTCATCAAGAACATCAATGGCTTTATCAGGAAAATATCTATCTGTGATATAACGATTAGCCAACATTACTACAGTTTCAATAACATTTTCACCATAATTAACTTTATGAAAATTTTCATATGATGATTTTAGTTTATTTAATATTTCTATAGTTTCTTCATATGTGGGTTCATCCAGATTAATTTTTTGAAAACGTCTAACAAGTGCAGCATCTTTTTCGATATTTTTCTTATATTCATCATGTGTCGTAGCACCAATACATTGAATTTCATTGCGTGATAACGCAGGTTTCATTATATTTGCCGCATCCATTTGTCCTGATGAATTACCCGCACCAACCAAAGTGTGAATTTCATCAATGAAAACAATCACGTCAGGGTTGTCTTTTAATTCAACCATCACAGCTTTCATTCTTTCTTCAAATTGTCCGCGGTATTTAGTACCTGCGACCATTGAAGATAAATCAAGTGACACCACTCTTTTATCCAATAAATTACTTGGACAATCCCCACTAATAATCAATAAAGCCAATTTTTCAATTAATGCCGTTTTACCTACACCTGCTTCACCAACAATAATCGCGTTATTTTTTTTCTTTCTTGATAAAATTTGTGAAATACGTCGTACTTCTTTATCTCTACCAATCACTGGATCTAAATCACCATCCATCGCCATTTTGGTTATGTCTCTGGAAAAATTATCCAAAATTGGGGTTTTTGACCCTGTTTTTTTTGTCGCTTTTTGAACATCTTTTGATTCTTCGTCAGCAAAATTAGTTTCACCCATACTTTTTTTTATTTATGTTTATTTTTAATTACGGAACAAAGATAATATAAATAATCGAAACTACCAAGTATTTTTCAATTATTAACACTTTTCTATATAGTCATATTCTAATTCAATATAACCGTCATGTTCATTAATAATAGGACTTGTGTTTTTTAAAATCAAATTATCATTTTCAAAACATGTAATTACTGATCTTAATTCCTTCGAATTTTCCCACGATAAAAAATGCACTATATCGTCAATCGTCATATTATTTTGTATAAAAAAAATGATAGTTTTAACTTTTTGACCACTACGATATAATGATGTTAATATGAAATATTTTCCTTTTATGAATAAACTCCACCCACCTAAATCGAATTGTTCACTACAATTAAATTCAATTTGTTGTTTAATATTACTGAAAAATTTAAAAGACATATAATTTCTATATTTTAATATGAACTGCAAAGATAAAACAAATATTTGATATAACAAAATTTTTCATCAACTAAATACTTATAAGTTGATATTTATATAAAAAATACTTATATTTGATATTAATAATCATTAAAAAATAACAAATATGAGCATTATTACAGAAAGAATTGAAGGAAAAAACATTAGTGTAGAAATTAATTCAGCAAACTTAACTTCAGCGACATACAACACTGAAAGTAAAGATTTATCAATTGTTTTTAAAAACAATAGTATTTATGAATATAGTAAAGTACCTTGGGATATATTTACTAAGTTTCGTATGACAGAATCACAAGGAAAATTTTTCACTACTAATATAAAAAACAACTACGAATTTAAAAAGGTCAAATGAAAGAATTGTCGTTAATTGAAGAATTATTAAATGACGGAAAAGTGGATAAAAAAATATTAAAAAGTTTTTATCCTAAAGATTATTTATCTCCCATTATTTTTGATAAAAATAAACAAATTAATGACGTTGTTAGAAAAAAATTAATATCAATATCCGATAGTTTTATAAATTATCTGGGTGTAGATTTTTTTGTACATGATATTGTTTTAACGGGTTCTTTAGCGAGTTATGGTTGGTCAGAATATTCCGACTTAGATTTACATATATTAATCGATTTTAAAGAAACTACACATAATAAAGAATTATTAACCCAATTTTTTGACGCTAAAAAAGACTCGTGGTCAAACACTCACACTTTAAAAATTAAAAACTTTGATGTTGAAATTTATGTTCAAGACACTGAAGAAGAACACATTTCAAGCGGGGTATATTCCATTTTAAATAATAAATGGATTAATAAACCCGAAACCACCAATGTTAATATAGACGAAAAAAAAATCATTAATAAAAGTAATGAATATATGAAAAATATTGATGATTTAATTGAAAAACATAAAAACAATGAAAATATTGTTGAACCGATTTCTAAGTTATATAAAAAACTTAAAAATTTCAGAAAATGTGGTCTAAAAGAAGATGGTGAATATTCATATGAAAATTTAACCTTTAAATATCTTAGAAGAAATGGTTATATTAAGAAATTAATTAATTTAAAAAACGCAATAACAGATAAAGACCTTTCAATTAATGAACAAAAAATTAATTTTATTATAACAGAGGCTAAAGCATCCAAATTTAAACAAATTAATTAACCAGATATGGATCGTGAAACATTTCAATTTATTGTGTCATTAGATACTGTTAGTTCTGATTTTGAAAAAGATATAATTGGAAAATACGGTATCTGGTTATTGAAATTATTTTATTATGGAAGTGATGTGACCATAAATAGAATACATTTAAATTATAAATTAATATCTGAATACATAGAATTTTACAATAAACATCTTAGTAAATTTGATGTTAAAGATATTTTTCAATATAAAAATATTGAATTTTTTTTATATGATGTTGAGAATGTAATAAATAACACAAAATATAAAGTAGACAGTAAAGATTATACTAAGTTTTATGAAGATGGTGAATGGTTGATAATAATTCCCCATACTGAAGAAGCATCAAATAAATATGGATCAAACACAAGATGGTGTACTGCTGCGAAAAATAATAACAAGTTTAAAGATTATAACCCAAAAGAAAGTGGCTGGCCATTATATTATCGCATAAATAAAATAACAGGTAAAAAATATTCATTTCATGCTGGAGATGGATTTCGTAACCAAATAGATGATTCAATAAATTATATACCAGGATTACCAAAGAAAATCACTATCAAATATTTTAAGTTAAGATTAATAAATGGTCCTGGGTTTAAACAATATGAAGTGTTATCATTACCTGAAGATTTAAAATTTTTATATCTCCATATTAAGTTAAAATTTATGCATTTGGATAAATATGATGTTGAATTAATCCCTGATCATTTAAAAATAAATTTTATAAAAATAATTATATCACAAAAAACTGAATTACCAAGGGGGTTATATGATTATGCGCCATTTCATTTAAAAATGAGGTATGTTGAAATGTGTATTTCAAATGATTTATGGTTATATAATAATGAATTAAGTATTGCCCCGTTGGATTTAAAAATAAAATATATTCAAAATATGAAATCAGCAGGTAATCATTACAAACAATATCTTACTCTTTTACCTGATGAAATAAATAATAAACTGAAATTATGAATAAAACTATTAGAATAAAACAAAGTGATCTTAATGTTGCTGTTAAAACATTAATAAAAGAAAATAAAGAAACGTACTTTAGCACATTTTCAGGTGCAGTTCAATATGCTAGAGAACATGTTGAAAATAAAGGTATTAGTATTGACGAAAATGATTGGTTTACTGAAGTTAATGTTGGTCAAGGTCGACCAAAAGAGGGTAAAACCACAAGAATGATGATTGGTTTATATAAAGGTGATAAAAAACTAAGAAAAACACTTAATATTCAAGTATATAATATGGGATACAATAATGAAAGGCCATATGAACTGAATTTTTACGTTTGGTGAAGTATTAAATACAAATAAAATTACGTTATATTGTTATTTTTTAATAATATCAACATATTTATATAGAAATAATTAAATTATAATTAAAAATAAAATGGGAGAAATTAAACCACTAGGTAGTGAAAAACTTTCAGGTGACGAAAAATTAAAACGTATACTTGAACTAACCTATTATCAAAAACCAATTAATGAAAATAAAACTAATAAAGGGTCTGAATTAATCGTAGATTCTAAAACATCAGTATTCGGTATCGTTAAAGAAAAAGACGGATATTTTGTTAAAAAGGGACTAAATGAAAGTTCGTTGGACTATATTGGTGGTTTGTTTATGAAAAACAAAAATCGTTTTCATTCATATGCTGATGCGTTTAAAAGGTTAGAATTTTTAAAGGGTCAGGAACAATTAAATGAAGCGACTAAATATGTGTTGAAAAATAAATCAACAAACACTGAAGCAATAGCACCTTCACCAACACAAGACACGCCAGACCCTATGACGATGCCAGAACAACCAGCAACGCCAACCCCTGCTCCTGGCCCTACTGCTCCTGTTCCAGATGGTACGATACCTGACGATGGTACTGCACCAACACCTGATGGTGATGAAGATTTTGGATCTGATGTACAAGACGACCCTTTAAAAACTATTCAAAAATTATCAGGAAAACTTGGACAAAAACTAAGAGAATATGATGATGAAATTAAAAGTAATGATATAAAATATGTTATTAACATGGTTTTATCTGCAGTTGATTTAGAAAAGTTAGAATCGGACGATAAAGATGAAATTGTAAATAAACTTGAAGGTGAAGAAGACGAATATGGATTAGGTGACGAGGGTGGTATGCCATCGTCAGATGATGAACAAGGAATTCCTGAACCCGAAGTTGATGACCACGAGGATGAATTAGGCGAAGTTTATAGTTCTTTAGAAGATTTAACTAACACTGATTTAGATTTTGGTGACGATGAATTTTTTGATGATGATTTCGATAGAAAATATAATTCAGATAATGAAGTTCCCGAAAAAGGTTTGGGAGACATTTTAGATGAATTAGATGAAGAAGATTATATAGATAATGACATTCAATTTGACGAAGAAGAACAATATCAAGATGAAGATTATGGTACTGTTAGTAAAAATAAACGTTCACATAATTATTCAACATTTGAAGACGATTTAAATGATATTCTTGGTATTACAGGTGATAATAATCAAGGAAATAATGATGAATCTTTATCACTTAATGAAATCAAAAATCTAATTAGAAAAAAATTTAAAAAATAAATGTATCTAATTTACATAAACGAATTAGGAAAAGATTATAAAGGTCAAAATCAATACGAGTTTATTTTTAGTAAAACTCTTGATGCTTTAGAAGACGAATGGTTTATAATACCATCATCGGGAAGATCAATACCACCAAGTCTTGAATATATAGACTTGGTAGGTTTGTTAAAGAATTCAGATTTAATTTTGGAAGTTGTTCAAAATTCAGATTTTTTTGGTATGATTGATGCTGTGGATGGTATTGTAGCATTAGGGTGGGAGCCGTTTGATATTGAACTTGATGAAAGACCTGTACGTGTTTCGTTTTATTTTGGTGAAGACATTAAAAGTGTTACTAAAAAATTAGGTTCAAAATCTTTAGAATTAATAAAAGAAGAAATAAAAAATAAATAAGATGAAAAGAAACGAAATAGTGGCTCTATTGATAGGTGAAGGGTTCACATCAAAAACATTACTTAAAATGGATGATAAACAACTTGGTTTATTATCATCAAGAATTATAAAAGAACAAGTAGAACAAACTACTATGATTTCTAAAAAAAGTCCTACATATCAAAAAGATGTGGAAAACGCTAAAAAAGTAAACAAAACCATAGAAACTTATGAACAGAAAGAATGCACAAAATGTAAAAAAACTGAAATGAAAGAAGAAAATAGTGCAGGTGATTCTGATGGTAATTCTTTCACTCTTAAAAATAAAGTAAAAAATGGAGTAACATTAAAGGGTGGTAGCGGTAAAAAAGAAGTATCAAAAACTGATTTTAAATTTAAAAAAATTAAGAAAGAAGGTACTATCAAGAATAAAAAACCGTCAAATAAAACAAAAATTAATGAGTGGGTAGATAGTTTGGTGAGTGAAAATTACCATACAACAAGTAAAGGTGAAATAATGTCAATCATTAAACAAAAGTTAAACGAACAACAACTTGAAAAAAGTAAATTACCTTTAGATACTTCAGACACAGTTTATGCAGATGCGGTTAGTCCAGATCAATCTACTGCACAAAAAATTGCTAATAGTAATGCTAGAGCTAAATTCATGGGTAAGTTTCCAAACAAACATTTTATAAAAATAGTTGAGACTGCACATAAAACAGAAGATGGTGATTATAGATATGTTGTAGGTTTAAAATTAAAACAAGAAGCTAACGATCAGGATCAACAAAATGATTCAACCCAAAATAACCCACAACAAAATGAAATAAAAGAACAAGAAACGATGACACCGATGCCATCATCTAAACCGAAAAAGGGTCATAATGGTATACCTGAATGGTTAAAATATGACGCTATTAAAGCTAATAGTTCTTCACCATCAATAGCTCCTGTTAAAACACCAACAAGAACAAAACCAAGTGAAAAACCGAGACCTAAAAACCCGTATCAACCAGGACCTGGCATAAACCCAACACCTAAAGCAAAACATTAAAATGGGAATAACTAAAAAAAACTTATTAAAATTGATTAATAATCGAAAAATGATTAATGAAATGCCAATGGACTTTGAAAGTCCTGATAGACCTCATCGCGATTATGAAAATAAATTACGTTCACAAGATACCCCATTTAAAAAAGTACCATTTCCTAGTACAGGAAGGGATGATCAGAATTTTCAAGAATTATTGGGTTCAGAAGCTTTTAAAACGGCGATTGATAAATTTAAACAATATCAAGGTGATGATACTACAATAACATCTCAGAGTGCAGGTAAAATATCGATGGATGGTATGAGTGTGTTACGAACAATTATGCGAATGGAAGCACCACATAAAGTAGAATTAACCGATTTAGCTGTTGATTTAGTAAAACGACAATTTTCGATACCTGAAGGTGTGTTGCAGTTCGACGCTAAAATCATTAATGGTACTGAAGAAATTGACAATGATGAATTTAATCATGATGAAAATGGCGAAGAAAATCAAGAAGCACCAGATATTGACATGGATAATGACTTTGAACCCGAAGAAGATGAATTAACTAAACTTGAAAAATCTAAAAGACGTTTGGTTAATGCAACATTACAGGGCGCATCCAGAGTTGGTCAATATATGTTTCATTTAGTTGAAGATAGATTAAGTGAAATTTTAGGTAGCCCAGACGCACCACAATTATATGGTAAAATGATGTCAATGAATGACCTTAATTATTGGTTATTCCCTGACGAAATGGTTAAACAAGCAAGTAAACAAAAAGGTGGTAAAGCGGGTGACGAAAAAGTTGATAGAAACACTGAACCTCCAACTATATATGCAAGAGGACTTAATTTTCCTGTATTAGTACATGAGTTAATAAAGGGGTTAATGGAATTTTTTGCATTACAACCACAAGGTGATACAGGCCAAGACTATTACGAAAGAGTTAGATCAGAAGACACTATAACTAAAGAAGATTGGGATTTAAGATTAGGTGTTGCTATTTGGGGTAGATTGAACAGTTTAATACCTAATGAATTAAACAGTGACGAAAAAGTAGAATTACAAAATTTTATTTTAAATCACATCTTTAATTTACCAGCAAAACAATATCTTGTTTTAATGAGGGAAGTTATGGGTAAAACAGAAAAAGGTAGACGCGCAATTGAAAAAATTGCTAACGATATGCAAGATGTTTATGATAGTATACATAACCCTAAATATGAAGACGACGATGATTTTGAAAATTATGATGATGATGGTTATTATGTTGGTGATGATGATGAAGATGAAGATATCACACCTACACAAACAAAATCAACTATTCAACATAAATCAAATCCACCGTTACCTAAAACAGATGTAGATTTTGACTACGATAACGAAAAATGGAGATTGAATGAATATGAACTTAAAAAATTTTTAAAAAATAAAATAATAAAAAAATACTCGAAGTAATTCGAGGTTTTTTTTATTAAATTATTTGGTAGTATCAAAAATATGTATTATCTTTGTGTCCTAATTTAAAAATAAAAAACATGTCATTAAAATTTGAATCAAATGATAGACCAGATGTTGGTTTACAAGAAAAATTATTGAATGAGGAAACACCATTTACTAAAATACCGTTTCCTAAACAAATTGAACTTCCGTGTGTTAATTATCAAGAGGTTTTAGCTTCTGATAGTTATAAAAAATGTATTGAAAATTTCAAAAAATATACCGAATTAGATATGCCTCTGAACGGTATTAACGTTATGGGGCTAGGCGGTATTTTAATGCACGACCATACCGCTATTACATCGATTGAACATAATCATAGGGAAGAACTTGAAAGATTAGCCGTAGAATTAGTAACAAAAGAAATGGGTGTACCTGAAGGTTCGTTTAATTTTGATGTGAAAATAACAGAACAAGAAGAAATCACTTCAGATGATTTTTCACATGGTGAACCACCATCAACGCCTGAAGTGGACATTGATGATGATTTTGTTTTACCAACAAATGAAAATTTGGAAAAATCAAAAAGACGTTTAGTTAACGCAATTATCCAAGGATCGTCAAAACGTGGACATTATATGTTTCATATTGTTGAAGATAAATTGAAAGAAATTACGGGAAATGATGATATTATTAAATTTTATGGTAGATTAATGTCAGTCAATGATACATTATATTGGCAATTACCATACGAAATGATTAAGTCTTTAGGTGGTGGTGATGGTGGAGAATCATCAATGGCAGGTAAAGAAACTGTAGATAGAAACACCACACCACCAACAATTTTTGTTAGAGCGATCAATTTCCCTGTTTTAGTTCACGAAATAATAAAAGGTATTATGGAAGTTTTTGCTATTCAAGGTTTACCTGAAAATTACGATAGTTTTAAAGATGAAGAAGACACAATGGAAAGTGAAATGTGGGATTTACGTTTAGGTCCAGCAATTTGGGGAAAATTAAAAAGTCATTTTCCTATTGAAATTATTATTGATGATGACAAAGTTGAATTACAAAATTATCTTTTGGTTGAAATATTTAAATTACCTGCCAACGACTTTTTATATTTCATGAGGGAAATTTTTAAAGATTCAGAAGAATCTAAAATTTTAATTCAAAATCTCATGAAAAAGATTAATCATCCTGATGATGTCATGGAAGATGATGATTAACTGACTACAAATCAGTTATTTTAAAAAACCCGCAATAAAATGACGGGTTTTTTTTGTTTAAATGATATTTATAAAGTAAACATATTATATGGATACTAGAATACAACAATTAAAAGAATTAGCAAGAATAATAAAAGACACACCATATGCATTAAAAACGTATTTACAAACATACGATAATACTCAGAAAAAATTTGTACCGTTAGATTTATTTCCTGATCAAATTGAACTATTAAATGATTACGAAAATTTTAACGATAATATTACAAAAAAATACCGTCAAGCGGGTGTTTCTACAGTAACTGCAGCTTGGATTTCAAAAAAATTACAAATAGCAAAAGATGAACAACCAGAAAGAATATTGATTGTTGCGAATAAACGTGACACAGCCATTGAGATGGCGAATAAAATTAGACAATTCTTAGGTCAATGGCCTTCTTGGATGAATGTTGGTTTTTCGGCTGATAAAAACTCTGAAAGTAGATTCAAATTAAATAACGGTTGTGAAGTTAAAGCTGTTGCAACATCAACGGATGCTTTACGTGGTTACACACCAACAATATTGGTGTTTGATGAAGCAGCATATATTGAAGCAGGTGAAGATTTTTGGGCGGCGTCTATGGCATCGTTATCTACTGGGGGTAAAATTATACTTATTTCAACACCAAATGGTTTTGATAAAATTTATTATCCTATATACGATCAAGCAACAAGAGGTGTTAACGAATTCAAAGTAACTGATTTAAGATGGTTTAAAGACCCACGCTACAACAAAGATTTAAAATGGGTTAAAGTTAATGATATTGTTAACTATATGTTAAATAGAGAACAATATAATGATGATGAAATTACACATGAAGATCATAGTTTTGAAAATTATGAACAGTTATTAGATGAAGGTTATAAACCATATTCTAGTTGGTATGAATTAATGTCTAAGAAATTAAAGTATGATCCGCGTAAAATAAATCAAGAGATAAATGGTGACTTTTTAGGGTCTGGTGATGCTGTTATTCCAAGTGAAATACAGGATAAGATAAAAAAAAATATGATTAAAAACCCCACAGAAAAATATATGAGTGGCACGTTTTGGCAATGGAAAGAACCGATTCAAGGTCATAGATATATTTTAGGCGCGGACGTTTCAAGGGGTGATAGTGAAGACTTTTCAGCAATTTCGATTATAGATTTTGATGAAAGAGAACAAGTAGTTGAATATATTGGTAAAATTCCACCTGACGATTTAGCATCAATAGTCTATAAATGGGGTATTTTATATAATGCCTTTGTTGTTGTTGATATAACAGGTGGTATGGGTGTTGCTACATCAAGAAAACTACAAGAGTTAGGATATAAAGATATGTTCATTGATGGTGTTAATGTTAAAAACGTGTGGGAATATAACGCAAAAGCACAGGAGAAAATCCCAGGAATAAACTTTAATAATAAACGTGTGCAAATTATTGCATCATTTGAAGAACAATTAAGAAATGGTTTTATTATTAGGTCTATTAGATTAATGAATGAAATAAGTACGTTTATTTATTTAAATGGTAGACCAGACCATGTAAGAGGTGCTCATGATGATGCGATTATGTCAATTGCAATGGCGTTGTATGTTGGGGATATATCGTTTTCACAATTGAAGCGAAGTGAAGGCGTAAATAAATCAATGTTAGAATCTTGGACACTATCTGAAAGAACATACGAAACTAAAGAATTATTTTATTCTTATGGTAGAGATTTTGATTCTGTCAGTGCTATGTTCACGGGTGATTTACCTACTAAACAAAATATAGATAGAACTGCTTATAGTGAGTATTCTTGGTTATTTGGTAAAAACAGATAATATGTACACATTTAATTAAAATTATTATATATTTATATAAAAAGACAAACAATGGACAAAAAAAAATTAACTGTTTTCCAAAAACTAACACAAACGTTTGGGTTTCAAGGTAGGACAAAGGAACATCAAACACAAGCGTTTCAATATTCGAAAAATGAATTATTGAAAACTGACACTAAAGAAGATTTCGAAAAAGCAAAGTTACAAGGACAACAAACACAATATATATCAGATAAATGGTCAAAACTTGACCAATCATTATATAACCAATCTGTTTATTATGAACCAAATAGATTATCGGCTTATTATGATTTTGAGTCGATGGAATTTTTCCCTGAAATTTCTGCGGCTTTAGACATCTATTCAGAGGAAAGTTGTACGCCCAGTGAAAAGGGTGAAATTTTAACTATTTTCTCTGATTCAAAACGTATAAAAAATATATTAACAGATTTATTTCAAAACGTATTGGATGTCGATACAAACCTACAAATGTGGGCTCGTGGTATGTGTAAATACGGTGACGATTTTGTTTATTTGAAAATCGACCCTGAAAATGGTATCATCGGTTGTCAACAATTACCTAACATTGAAATTGAACGCGTAGAGGGCGCTTCATCGATAAAAACTACAATGACAACAAACGCACGTATTGATGGATCTTTACCGACAAGGGAATTAAGATTTGCATGGAAAAATAAAGATATGGAATTCCAAGCATGGGAAATTGCACATTTTAGGATATTGGGTGATGACAGAAAATTACCATATGGTACATCAATGCTCGATAAAGTAAGACGTATTTGGAAACAATTGATGTTAGCTGAAGATGCTATGTTAATTTATCGTACATCAAGAGCGCCTGAAAGACGTGTATTTAAAGTGTTTGTGGGTAATATGGACGACAAAGATATTGAACCATATGTACAACGAATAGCTAACAAATTTAAACGTGATCAAGTGGTTGACCCGCGTAATGGTAATGTTGATATGAGATATAATCAAATGTCAGTAGATCAAGATTATTTCATACCTGTACGTGATCCTGCGCAATCAAATCCAATAGATACTTTACCAGGTGCACAAAATCTTGGGGAAATCGCCGATATTGAATACATTCAAAAGAAACTATTAGCGGCACTAAGAATACCAAAAGCATTTTTAGGTTTCGAGGACGCTGTTGGCGATGGAAAAAACTTAGCCTTAATGGATATTCGTTTTGCAAGAACTATAAATAGAATACAAAAATCATTAGTACAAGAATTAAATAAAATAGCATTAATTCATTTATATCTTTTAGGTTTAGAAGATGAATTAAATAATTTTTCACTTTCATTAACTAATCCATCATCACAATCTGATTTATTAAAGATTGAACAATGGAAAGAAAAAATTCTTTTATATAAGGATGCTACATCTGATCAATCACAATTAGGTATTTTACCAGTTTCACATACTTGGGCAAAAAGAAATATTCTTGGTTTAAGTGATAGTGATATCATACTTGATCTGCAACAACAAAGATTAGAAAGAGCGATCGGTGGCGAACTTATGGCTACTAACAACATAATTAAACGTTCAGGTATTTTCGATGATGTTGATAAAAAATATGGTATACCTGAAGATGAACGTCAAAAAATTGAAATGTCTGGCGGACAAGAAGATGGTGGTATGCCAAGTATGGACGACTCACCCGTTGGTGAACCACCATTAAGTGGCTCTCCTGCTACAGGTGGTGCAGAATCTTTATCAGAATCTAACACAAAAAAAAGAAAAATATTATCCATGTTAAATGAAGAAACGAGTTTAGACGATTTATTTGATATGAATAAAGCACAAAAAAACATTTTGGATATTGAAACTAAAATTAATACCATTTTAAATGATTAATGTTATATTTATATATAAAACTGAAAATATATGAAAAAAATTAATTTTAAAAAACAAATAATAGGTATTCTTACTGAATCATTCTATAATAACGATAAAAATAAAATTAAAAAATTAATAAAACTTATTACGGAAGATGATAAGTTAAAAGATTTATATTTATTTTACGAAGAAATAGAAAAAAAATATTTTGAAGACAAAGATATTGCAACAGAATATGTAGAAAAATTAAGTGAACAACTTAAAGGTAAAGACAGTATTTTTAGTAATAAAAAAACATATGATTTATTAAATGAAGAAATTGACGATTGTGAAATTTTAAACGAAGAATTATATTCGCATCTAGACACCCTATTGGAAAATGATAACATAAGAAATATTGATAGAAAAATAATGTCAAAAAATTTTTTAGTGAACTATTTAACAACTAAACATGAACTTGAAGAAAATGATAACATTGAAGAAACAATAAATGAGAATTTATTAAACACGGTTTTAGTTTCTAATTTCAATTCATATTATGATACGTTATTATCTGAAGAAGAAAAAAACACGCTTAAAAATATTTTGAATATATCGGATGATGAAATAAAAATAAAGTTTACTGAAATAAAAGAAGAAGTATCAACCAAATTAAATAAATTAATAAATGAAAGTGATGGTGAACTTAGAGAAAAATTAAAATTAACAAAAAATGAATTATATTCAATGGAAAAATCTAAAATAAATTACTATAAATTAAATCAACTTAAAAATGGACTTTAAAAAGTCCATTTTTTTTTAACATATTTTAACTTTCTTTAACAAAAATTTGGTTTTATCGTTTTTTTTTCATATTTTTTTATATTATATAAAAAAATATGAAAATTGGTAAAAATATAAAACTTGGTGAATATGAAAATATAAAATTAAGTTATGGTACGGTAGATTGTAAAAATTTAAAATCTATATATATTGAATTAAATAGTTGGTTAGAACCTAAAAATAATGTTGATTATGAAAATTTAATATACTACGCGAAACGTAATATAAAACAAAGAATAAGGAATGAGCAAACAACATTGTTTAAAAAAGAATCTATAGTTGATTTTGACATCAAAACGAATAGTGTTAGAGAAGGTAAACGTTCTTTCATGGATTTACAGATCACCTTATTTACTGATAAATTTTTTGACATTAAAAATAAAGAAACTAAAGTGTATATTTATGATTTATTAAAAAAAATCATAAATAATGATTTAATTGATAAAAATTTATTTATTTTTCACAAAACAAAAGTATAATTTCAAAGTATCGTATATTTATTTATAAAACAAATAAATGAAGATACTTGGTCCAAACGACTACAATGAAAGGGGTGTTCTAATTGAATATGATTCTGGGCACATATCCCCTGATGATAATAAAAGGATAATATCGGAAATGAAAGATTTGGATTTTTCTGACGACATTATCCTTTATGCTGTTTTACAAAAATCTAACACACCTAATAAAAATGGAAGAATTTATCCTGATCCACTTTTAAGACGTGAAAACGACAAATATCAAACTCTTATTAAAAAAGGCGGCGCCTTAAATGAACTTAATCACCCATCATCTTCACTCATTGATTTAGATCGGGTTTCACACTCTATTGTTGAAACTTGGTGGGATGGAAATATTTTAATGGGTAAATTGAAATTATTCACATCACCTGGGTGGAGAAAAATGGGGGTTGTGAGTACAAAAGGTGACCAAGCGGCCATGTTATTGATGAACGGGGCGTCTTTGGGTATATCGTCACGCGGTGTAGGTTCTTTAAAAAACGTTAAAGGACAAAATATTGTTCAAGAGGATTTTGAATTGGTATGTTTTGATCTAGTATCATCACCATCCACACCAGGAGCTTATGTATTTAAAGATTTAGATGACAGACAAAAATATGAAGAATCAATAGAAGAAAAAAAACCAAATATTGATAGAATATCTTCATTAATGGGAAAATTAGATAATTTTTTAAATAAATAACACTTTTTTTTTAAAAAAATAAGTCTTTTCAAATAATTAATAATATTTATAAACAAATACTTTAATAATGAGTAACAAAAAATCTATTTTAGAACAAGCATTACTTCAAGTTCAAACACTTGAAGAGGCGGTAAAAGCAAATTCAAAAGGAATACTTTCAGCAACTGTGAAAGATCAATTTATTAACTTGCTTGAATCAATTGAAGAAGAAGAGGAATTGAAGGAAACTAAGAAAATCCCTGTAGTGCAACCAAAGGACGTTAAAGAAAATTCAAAAGTTCGTGTGGTTAAACCAGAAGATGTTGCAGAACAAACTGTAGATGACGAAGAAAACCCTGAAGGTGACGACACTTCTTTAGAAGATGACGCAACATCGTTGGAAGACGGTGGTGATTCATTTGGAAATGAAGAAGATGGTGATGACACCGAAGGTGAAGAATTACCTGATGATGGTGAAGAACTTGAACCCGATTTAGATGGGGAAGAAGGAATCGAGCCAGAAGAAGGTGATGAAGAAGAAGAAACCCTTGATATGACGGGTGCTTCTGATGGAGAAGTTTTAAGAGTTTTTAAAGCTATGAAAGAAGAAGACGGCCTTGTTATCACAAGAGATGGAAACACTATCGAATTAAAAGACGGTGATAATGATTACGTAATTAAACTTGACGGAACTAAAGAAGATACAACATTTGGTAATGTTGCCGAACAATGGGAAAACGAATATGACGATACGGACGAAGATATTTATGAAATAGAATTGGACGAGGATGAATTTGAAGACGAATATGGCGTTGAAGACGAATTTAATTCTGAATATGGTTTTGAAGACGACGTTAATGATGAATATGTCGGAGATGTAAATCACGAAGAAGAATTTACAGAATCAGCAAGAACTATGGGTTTTGGTTATCACGGAGGTTTGAAAAGTAAAAAAACATTCAAAGCTGGTAACAAACGTGAAGAAATTAACGAAGAAGTTAAAAAGCTAAAAAAACAAAACGGTGAATATAAACAAGCTTTGGGGTTATTTAAAGAAAAATTAAACGAAATCGCAGTGTTTAACGCAAATTTGGCTTTTGCAACTCGTTTATTTACTGAACACACGACATCAAAAAAAGAAAAATTAGACATTTTAAAAAGATTCGACACTATTTCGACAATCACTGAATCAAAAAATTTATATGGTTCAATAAAAGGCGAATTAAACAATAAAAAACCTTTAACTGAAGTTGTTAAAGACAAAATTATATCAAACCCTAAAACATCTACTACTGAGATTTTATCTGAATCTAAAGCATATGAAAATCCACAATTTGCTAGAGTTAGAGATTTGATGAACAAAATAAAATAAAATAAACAAAAAAAATACTAAAATGGGAGCATTATTAGAATCAGGTATGGTCGGTAACATTGGGTTAAAACACCTTAGAGTTATTAAAGAAGATACCATTAGAAAATGGGATGGCTTAGGTTTCTTAAATAACCTTGATGGCCACCAAAAAGATAACATCGCACAATTATACGAAAACCAAGCATCTTATTTAATTAACGAGGCTGCAGTTTCGGATTCATCAGGTTCTTTCGAAACTGTTGTATTCCCTATAATTAGACGTGTGTTCTCTAAATTATTAGCTAACGACATTGTGTCTGTACAAGCTATGAATTTACCTATCGGTAAATTATTCTATTTCATTCCTAAAATTCAGGAAAGAAATAATGGAGCTCACTACTCTCCATACGGATACCCAAGTAACTCAACTACACCAGAAGAAGGTTACACAGGCGGAAATTTATATGACCGTTTCTATGAAAACGCAGATGGTAACTCACCTGATTCAGGTCTTTTCGATTATTCAAAAGGACAATACACAAGTTTAACCGCAACTACTTCTAGCGTCGTAACATTCGCTAACGGTGTAGTGGCTAACGTTGCTGACTCAGCATTAACTGGTACATCACAATCTGCTTTAGTTATTAAATTAACTGGCTTTGCTAAAGATGGTCAAGGTAAATTAATCGGTTCGTATGGTAACATTATGGACACTGAAGATTTCTTAGCATCTGCTGAAGTTTGGTATGATGGACAATCAAAAAATTTCCATGTAGTTACACAAAAATACGGTAAAAGTATTATTGAATATGGACAAAAAGCAACTACAAGCTCTTACCCACAAGGTAAATATCAAGATATTTGTGATGAAGAAGGGTCAATTTACATTAGTGTAGATTTACAAAGTTATTCTGCAACTTCTGGTTTCGCTAACGTAGTATTAGGTTCTGGTTTTACCGCAGCTAATGATATCAAATTTACTTATCGTTCATACGATACTTTAGAATTTGAAGATCAAATTGGTGAAGTTTCATTTGACTTAGCATCTGTTACTGTTTCTGTTACAGAACGTAAATTACGTGCTACTTGGTCACCTGAACTTGCTCAAGACGTTAGTGCTTTCCACAACATCGACGCTGAAGCTGAATTAACTTCGTTGTTATCTGAACAAATCGCAGCTGAAGTTGACCGTGAAATTTTACGTGATTTACGTAAAGGTGCTGCATGGCAATCAAAATGGGATTATAACGAATGGAAATATGGTGGTAGTAATGGTTCAACTTTACAAGGTTACACACAAAAAGACTGGAATCAAACATTGTTAACTAAAGTTAACCAAATGTCTGCTCAAATTCACAAAACTACTTTAAGAGGTGGCGCTAACTGGATCGTTGTTTCTTCTGAAATCTCTGCTGTTTTAGATGACTTAGAATACTTCCACGTATCTAACGCTGAACCAGAACAAGATCAATACAACATGGGTATTGAAAAAATTGGTACACTTGCTGGCCGTTACCAAGTTTATCGTGATCCTTACTTCCCAGCTAACAAAATGTTAATTGGTCACAAAGGAAAATCATTGTTAGACGCAGGTTACATCTACGCACCTTACGTGCCATTACAATTAACCCCAACTATGTATAATCCGTTTACTATGACACCGATTAAAGGTATAATGACCCGTTACGCGAAAAAACTTGTTAATAACCGTTATTATGGCGTAATTGATGTGAAAGGTATCACAGTTTTTGGTAATGATACATTAAGATAATATATCTGCAATAAAATGAAAAAGGTGAAGATTAATCTTCACCTTTTTCTATTGTTAACCGATATTTAAACAAACCACAATCCCAAATTCTATCATATCCCATTAATTTTGTTATTTCATTTTCGGATAAATTCATATCTATATCAGGAAATTTCTTTTTTAATGATTTTTTGCCAAAACCAAATTTATGAAAACGTTTAACTCGACTTATTTTAGGGTTAAAATAATAATATGTTGGTTTAGTTATCTTTTCTAATTTAAACCCTAATTTAATATATAAATTATTTTCAGAATTCATAGTCCATCTTCTGTCAGCAAAACTAATAATATGTTTTGGTTTATATTCACTAATAAACACTTTTATCATTTTAGAAAGTAATCCACACACAATGTATTCCATTTTGGTTGCAAATCTAGACAATTCAAACTCACCTAAAATATTTTTAGTCATGTTTCTTTTTGAATTAAATGTCGCAACACCAACTAACACATTATTATAATACGCACCAAAAAATATGTTAGAATTATCATTACCCTGTATATGGTTTTCATTTAAAAATGTGATTTTTTCATTTTTATTTATTTTTCTAATTATTGTTTGTCTTGCACCGATTTTAATAGAATCATTAACATTTAATATGTGTTTTAATTTACTCTTAACTATTTCTTTCTTATTAACCCATTCATCTTCGAAAATATGTATAAGACGATAGCCTATGTTATTACAATCTATTGTTTTATTTAAATGATACAGGGAGTTTTTACCCATTCGTTCAGTATGATAATATATTCCATTATGCTCAATACATAAATTATGTGATTTAATTACAATATCAATTTCTTTACCATTAAGTAGTTTACGATTTCTCGATTTATCCGTTTCAATATTTAAACTATTAATGAAATTGGCAATTTCAGTTTCACCATTTGATGACCAGTTTGGTGTCATGTTGGTGTTTGTTATAATCATATTTTTTCGTAAAATATCGCCAGTCGCATCCGAAGTTATTTTTGAACTATAATACTTCATTTTATAATCATCAACGCATATATTGTGTGTTTTAATATGTGTGTTATTTATTATTTTTAATTTTTCCCCACATATTTGACATATGACATAATTTTTATCATCATGTAGTTTGTGTAATCTTTCACTATTTAATTTATGAATATTAAAATATTTATTATAATATGGGTATTTTTGGGTGAATAATTCAACAGAATTATGTTGTTTTTCTACATGTTTAGTAAAACTACCAGTTTTATTAGTTAAATCAGTTGTGTACCAATCACATTCTGGGCATTTTAAAACTTCGGTATTTTCTGGTTTTTCAATAATATTAAAATATTGAAAATGCCAATATTCTCCATTATCGTTTTTATAATTTGATCTGAATAATTTACTAGGCATTTCAATTGTTGGATAACACGTTTTCATGTGTTCAACAATTGAGCCACTTTTATTTTCAACATCATTATATACCTTACCACAGACCTTACATTCAATAGATTTATTAGTTAAATCATATTTAAACGGTACAAATATATGTTTTTGTTGTCCACCTTTATGTTTTATTTCAACACTATTATCTGATAAAATCTGTTTCACTTTGATTTTACCTATTTTATATTTTATCGCCAATTTTTCAATTGAAGTATTACTATTCAAGTAATCATCTATTATTTCTTTTTCCATGAAAACAAAATTATGTAATTTTGGTGGTATAACAAAGGGATTGTTAAAAAATTTTGTAAATTTAACTATTTTTTATATATTTAAAAATATGAATAAAAATGAATATGAAAAATTAAGATTGGACATCATAGAAAACATGATTGAACAACGCGACATTAAATGTCGTAAAACTAAATCTGAAATGATAAAACATTTACTTTTAGATGATGATGGAAAATATGTCAGGGAAACTTTATATGAAAGATATGATAAGGACACATATTCCGTTGGCGTTGATACTCGTAATCATAGTGATTTATCTATATTAAGTAAAATGGTAGAAAAGAACACAGTTCGATATATGGGTTTATATCAATTAAACCGAATATATTTTATATCAAATAATAAAATAGAATTATGATTATTTTTCAGACACTATTTCAAATTTAATTTCATTGTTATATAAAATTTCTTCAGAATTTATATTGCATTTGAATTCGATGTTATACTCTCTTGGTATTAAGAAACTAGTGTCCAATAAAAATGAATTTTCATTTGTTTTATCTAATTTAGTCCAATCAAATACGTTGACTTGTGTTCTACCTTCTTTAATATAAATTCGGTAATATAGTTCATTAGATAAAATTTCACTTGTTTGTTGAAATGATTTAAAAATGATATTCACTTTTCTTATTTCACCGCGTTTTATTTTTTCATTCGTTTTAATACCGTTATATTTGATAACATATTTTGTAGAATCATTAGTGTTGTAACCAATATTATATATTTCACTATATTGTTTTGGTACAAATCTTTGTTTAATGTCATTAATAAGTATACCATCAACAATTATATTGTGCCACTTATCGTAATAAAATCTCTTACCATCACAATAAGTACCTGTCAAACCAAAAGTTATTTTATAAACACCTTTTCTTACTTTTTCTGCTGTCATTCCTGACAATGATACATCAAAATTGGTGTTTGTACTATCTAGTATGGTAACTAGTGGTAAAACGTCTAAATCATAGGGATTTCCATGTTTTGTTATATAAAGGTATAAACTTCTTTCTATATCATTAATAAAATTATCACGATTATCATCAATGGTATCATTAAAAACGCTTTCAATGAAAGGTTCGAAAAATGTTTGAGTATATTTAGTAAAAAAAGCAACAGATTGTTTAAATTCCGCAATGTCAAAAAATGGGATATTAAATGCAAGTACTAAACCATAATTAATTTCCCCATTAATAATATTATTAACATAATCAGTCACGTCAATATTGATGTTTTCGTCTCCGTTATCAAAATGAATGTTATATGAATTATCATTTGGTATAGTATCATAAATTCCATCAACCCCCCAAGTATTTAAAGTTGTTCTATTATACCAATTTGATGGTCTGATGTCATATGTTTTATTATTATTGATTTTAATTTCATCAACATCAGTATAATCTATACCTACACCTTCATCCCAAAATTCCGTCAACGGTATCAATGTTAAATCAAATGACGTGGCACGATGACCACCAGTATCATTTTGTTGACCTACAAACGATTCTGAGCCAAATATAGTGTTGGTCATTCGCAAGTAGTGTTTAGTGTCAGAATTAACCACTAAATCACCTTTATTGATTTTGTTTAGTAAATTAGTAAAATCCACTTGAAAGATAAATTTTGAATATCCATCGCCGTAATAAATTTCAGTGTATGGACTTTTTGATGTGTTAACCAAAGAGTCTTTGATTATTGTGTTATTTTTGTTAAAATATGAACGATAGTATGACATTTTCTTTTTTAATATAAATATATGAGTTAATTAATTCGGATCGATTTATTCAATAATTCGTCTTCAAGATTTTTCATTAGTTCATCGAGAACTTTTCTATTACTATCACCACCAACAATAGGTTTATCATTAATTTGGTGTATATGTGAATCTAATGCATTATAAAACGCCCTAATAATATCCAATAAAATTTCCCCTCGAACAAATGAATAGGTATTTGGATCAATTTTATTAATATAATCTTCTTGTGTTAACTCATATTTATCAAGAGAATTAAAATTAATCGTTTTTATTTTATCTGTACCGTTTGTTGTTGTTGATGCTAAGTATATTTTATCCGCGCTTAATAGTGAAAAGGTTTGTTCGGGTGAGTTCGTTATAACAGTTGTTTTATTCACTGTGACTTTTTTAACTATTTCTTTGGGGTCTACGTTAATATACGAATATATCAATCCGTGACCCTTTTTCCCCCTTAATGTCACATTAGACGTTAAAGTAGTTAAAGTCGTGTTTATTTTTCTAAAGTTGTCTGATGGTCTAAAATAAAACGGAAAAATATTTTGATTTAATGAAGAATTATTAAAATAATCATAAAAAGATAAATCAATTTTATTTTCGTAAAATTGATACAATAAATCACGAATTTTTATGTAAGCACCATTAATGGTTCCATCATTAACAATAGTTATTGTGGGACTATTTTCTGTATTTCCAGAATTAATTAATTTAACTTTATTTTTTAATTCATTAGTGGTAATATCAGTGTTAACATCAAATACATTTGTATTAAAAACATTACCATATGTTTGTTGTATTTGATAGAAATAAAAATTTATAATAGTCGGGTTGTCAATATTATTTACCTCATACTCAACAATGTATTTAAGTAATTGAAAGGGTAACGACTTTTGATATTCAAATTCAGATTTTAATCCCAATGATTTGTTAAATTTTTTCATTGAAAATCTTGCTATTTTTTTTGACATTATAGGAAATGACATATTTTCTATTTTATCACCATTATTTCTATCTCTCAAAAACCCGCCACGAATTTGAACACCGTTCTCTGAAAATATAATATCAGAACCATAATTTCCCTTAAAACCAATATCTGTAGGTTTAATAATAGTGCCGTTACTTTCTGATTTAACTAAATTACCATTTTTAGATTTTACATCTTTAATATTTTTAACGATAACACCCCCATATGTGGTGTCTCTATTTTGTTGTATGAATGTTTGATCTTGTAAATTATGTGAAGATGCAAATGGCCCACTGACATATTCAACATTTTGTGTAGTTTTAGTGGTGTCGTATGATAATAATTTAACACTTTGTTGTTTTTGTGGTAAAATATTGATGTGAAGCGGTAAAAACGGTAAAGCCATAAATGGATCATTTTCATCCCACTCATCATATTTTACAGAACCCTCAATTTCACTCATATATTGACCATATGGCCTATAACGAATTCTTCCTATACCTTTTGGGTCATCATTATTAACACAAATGGCGTTATTAATTATTCTCATGTTAATCTTTTACCTATTTCATTATTTATAATATCATAATTTTCTTTAACTACGTCTAAATGTTTTGTTAATTCAATTATAAATGTTTTTGTTTTTTCAAATTCCCCCATCAATACATCACGACAATTAATTAAATCTTTATTAGATTTAACCTCTTTGTTTTCAAGTATTTCATTAATTTTTTTTACATCCATATTAAAAATTTTTACCTGCTGAACTTAAAATACCTGGCGGTATTACACCGAAAGGTAATATAATTTCTTTATTTGATACACTAACATAACCATTTGAATCAGTTTCTTCAGTATGTGCGTCAAAAATACCTTTTACTACCGACAATAATTTGTTTGGTTCACCATATAACGTACCTGTTTCTACGCCAGAATTTTGTAATTTTTCAATACATCCCATGTAAGCCCTATCGGCACTATATCCAGGTAACGAATCTGATAAAGATAACAAAATGCCTGGTAATGGTATTTTTGCTGGAACACTAAACGCCCCATCTATTGTTAACCCTATTAACCCAAAAAGTTCGGAACAATTATTAATTTTAGTTGATAATAGTTTTGTTAATAAGGCTATTAACGATAACACTATTGTTTTATATCTTTTTAATTTGTTTAGTAATATAGTCATAGCGACTTTTGATATAAATTTTAATAAATCTTTTTTTATTAATTGCCAAAAACGTGTAATGAAAAGTTTAAATAATTTACGTATTATATTATAAAATAATTTTCGTAATTTAATCATCAAAATTTTTATCTCACTTTCGAAATCAATATTTTTAATTACTTTATATGCAAAAATTATCGGAAATAACATTTTTGGTGATAAAACTGCTGATATCATCGCTGATGGTATTTTTGTTATAAAAGTATTAAGTAACGATAAAAAAAATATATGATTATCATCATCGCTAACGTCATTACTTGTTTTTTTTAGTGTGTTTAAAATAGAATCAACGTCTAGATTATTTAAATAAATAAAATCTTCAATATGATTATTATTTATTGGTATTTCAAAATTGTTACAATCTCTAAATTTAATAACACGATTATAACGATCAGTTTCCGAATCAATATCAATGCCTTCATTATCGTTAAAATCAAAAAATCTTTGAGTGTCGTCATCATCTTCATTAACCAAATCCGTTGGGTTATTTTTGAGAGGTTTTTCATCTGTACTTAATAAATTACAATATGATAAGATTTTTTTAACCATTTTTTCTAAATCGTTTATACCTGAAATAAATTCAGACGGTTCATCACCACCTTGTAAAACTAACATCATAGAGTTTTTAATGATATGGTTTGAATTAGGAAAATCAATCGATTCGTAATATTCGTCAAAAAAATCATGTAATTGTATATTTTCAACAGTATTAACAGCAAACTTTTGTGTCGTATTATTCCAATTAGCCTTAAACAATTTGTTACCACCTATTGCATTAAATTCATAAGTATAAGTGTTAAATGTGTTAAATAAATCGGTGTCAAATTTAACTTTACCGTTATCGACTTCTGAATCTTCATAAATTATTTTACCTGAAAGAGACGTTGGGTTAACTTTGAGAACATTCATGAAATCAAACTCTTTTGGCGAAAGATTATAAACACTATTACTATACACGATAAGATTACTTGAGCATAAATCATCAAAACCCCCACTAAATAACGTACCTAATTCTTCTTTAATAATTTTTTTAGACCCACGAATAGCAGTACTTGACGAATCTAAAGCATATCTAATTATTTTATCATCTTTATTATCAATATTGATTTTGGGATCAGACAAAAAAGAATTTGCAATATCTAACATGTTCTTAAATATTGAAGTCGACTCAGGTTTAATTTTCGAATTTTTATTTTTTAAACTATCAAATGATAAGTTTTTCCCATTTGTATTAAAATTCAAATCATTCAAATTAGACGTACTTTCGGTCAATTTTTTAACCGATTCTATTTTGGATATGATTTTTTTTATCTGGGTGTTTGTTTTAGACATTATAACGAATATTTAGAATTATTTTCAACATCTTCATTGACAAGTTGTTCTAGGATTTTTCTGTCTTCATCCGTTAATTGTAATTTAGATAAACCTTCAGAACCCCCGCCAGTGGTTTGTTTCAATAATGCACCCTGTAACTTCACTAATGCTATTTTTCTATCAGTACAGAGGTTAAGTATTTTTTGTTGGTCTTTAATAACTGGTCCTATAGTACTCATATCTTCAGCATCTTTCATAAATGTTAACATTTTTTTTGTTATTAAAGACGCAGTGTTTTTTTGTTCTACAATATCATTGTAAATTTCTTGCATTAACGACAATGCCGATTCGATTTCTAGCGATATAAATTTTTTCTTTCCTTGTGACATAATGTTGATATATTATATAAATATATTTAACTTAAAAAACTATTTAAAATACCCTTATATAGTTTTTTAAATTTTCTCATTGATATGTGAATTTCCTTTGTGGTTAGTGATGTCATGTCACGTAATGATAATAAGATTAGATTTTTGTTAAATTTATTGCCATTGCCAACTTGAAATATAGATTCGAAATTATTAAAAATATCTAATAACGCATAACCTAATTTTTTTTCATTATCATTTAATTTTTCTTTTTCGATGAATAGATTTAAATTAATTGTTAATTTTTCTATGACATCATTAAAATCTATTGGTTTTTCATCAATAGAATAAGAAAGTTGAATATCATCTTCAAGATGTTGTTGTATATCTTCATATGGTATCGACCTATTAGTTTCTTTTACATCTTTTAAAATCGACCCCATTAAATAATGTTTACAAATTGTTCCAAAATATGAATACGCTTTATAATTTTTTTCAGTGTCGAATTTATCGATTTTAGTAATAAGAAAAGACATTGTATCGCTATGTAATTCTTCAAATTCAATATCTTTTCTATATAATTTATATGTTCTTATGATACTTTCTACCATAATATCGAGAGGGGTTTTTAAATATTCGTTGAATATTTCATTTTTTTCTGATTCAGAATTAGACGTTAAATATCTAATTACCGCTTGTTCTTGTTCCTCCCCAAAGTATGTTTTTTGGGTACGTTTTCTTGACATTTATGATTCGACATAATTAATATCTCGTTTATTTTTAAAGAAGAATTCTTTTTTTGCAGTTTCAATCCAAAACAGTACCTCTTTTTCGGTTAGTTTTAATTTGTCATCGTTTTTATATAACCAAAATAATGAATTTTCTCTAAAATTAACATGTTTATATCCTACTTTAGGTATACCCATAATCACCACATTATTGTTGGTTAATCTTAATAATAACTCATATGAAAAAGTTAATTTAATGTTATCTTTAAATGACCCATTTTCTTTTATTACCTGTGTTTTATAAACGCCACCACTTGTTTGAAAATTTTGAAATTGTAATAAAATATTATTGTCGAGGTATGATTGTTTTTCCGTAAAATCATAAGCCCATAGGGTTTCATTAGTGAAACCTATGAAATTACCATCAACGTTCACATCTTGTATTATTGGTAGGAAAACATCAACTTCTTTATAAGTTTCTATATATTCATTTACATTTTTTACCCAGCCAGATTTATATTCGTCATCTATTTCTAAAATTGAAAACCATTCTGTATCACAAGAGTCTATACCTATATTAACTTGGGCGGTAAATTCGGTGTTTTTAGTATTGTTATATTGTATTTTCACTTCTAATAAATCCCCAAAATCGAATTTTGTGATTTGTTCAGTTAAATCTTTAGGGCAAACAACCATAAGTTTAACTTGATCATAAAATAGTTCAACTGAAGTGACAGCATTTGTCAACATTATTGAATCTTCTTCTTCCAATTTGTATATTGGTAATATAATAGTTATATTTTTCATTGTTCTTTCGTTTTTAATGTGTTAATTGATGAACCAAAAAGTTCTATTCTACTGTTGAAAATAGATTTAAAAATTGAATCGACATTTTCATTAAATGTGTTATTGTCGTATGGTAAAACAGTTTCAATCATTTTTTCTTTAAATTCATCATAAAGATCTTGATTATCAATCCATGATGTTACGTATGTCGATAACATTTCATTTATATCATTTTCGTCATTTACCCAAATACCGTTTTCTCCTAACCAATCAGGTTTAGTGTCAGGTATTTTGCCAATAACTGGTATATTACATTTCATTGATTCAAGAGGAAAAGTGCCAAAAGTTGATTCATTATCTATCCAAACAGATACCATACATTCTTTTAAATTTTCAGCAAATTCATCATAAGACTGTTGTACCATATCTCTAAATGTTACCCATCTTAAATAAGGATATTTTAAATAAAACTCGGATATTATTTTTTTATTTTTGGCTCTTTCACGACAATGTATGGCAATGAACGGTTTTTGTGGTAAATTAGTTTCACAGAATATATCCTCAATATATGGTGGTATTACATAAGTTAATGTACCAGGGAAATATTCATCTAAATATCTTTTAGCTTCTTTAGTTGTGGTTATACATTTATCAAAACCATATTCCGACCATCTACTACCAATATTTAGTGTGTCAAAAACAAATTCTTTTTGTTGTATTAACATTATTTTACTACATTTAATATTAATTAATTGTGATAATACGTTTGAATAATATTCAGGAACAATAACCGTATCTTCAATATTGATTAATGGCTTGTCATCTTTAATTGTAACCACAGGAATAGAATCATAACGGTTGGACAACCACCCTTTAACCCCATTATATGATTTATCTTCTACTAACATTTTAACATTATAGTCGGTATTTTTTAATCTCAACGCTAAATCGTAAATGTATTTTACTGACGCTCTTGGATTATTTTTTGTATCATAAACTAAAAAGTAAATTACGTTATCTTTATTTATCATGTTATTTAAACCATTTTCCAAATTTTCAATAGTCTTTAAAGTTTCTTCATTCATCTTCATTATCATTTAATTTTATTATTTCTAATTTTTTAAGAGTATTAAAAGCTAAATTAAAAGATATTGATGTTGACTTTTTAAAAAGTTTTTCATCTTCATCTTCATCAAATTCAGCAAATAATCTATCAATGCACATTTTTATAATTTCAAATTTAAAAATGTTTATTTCAGTAACGGGGGTTTCTTCGCTCCCTTTTACATCTTCTTCCAAATACTGGAAGGTTTTGACATTACATTTTTCATTGATAGAATCAATGTCGATATAATATTCTTTTCCGAGAATTTCAAGCATAGTTCTTCGATTTGTTTTATATTATTTATTTCGTTATTATATTTAAAATGACTATTATGTTCAGTGTTGAATTTGTAGCATTTCTTATGTCTGGGTTTTTTGTTGATTATTTCTTCATTATCAGTGATCCAAATGTCACATTTTTTCCATTCATTTTTAATTTTATCAGTAGTAGTAAATTTAATATTATTACCTAAAAACCCATTTTTAGAAAGAAAAAATAATGTGGATGGTTTCGCTTTACCGTATTCATTTAAACCTATTAAATTAATTTCTAAATTTTTGTTTTCAAAAATTAATTTATTCATATCTGATATCGATGTAGGTGAATTCAACCCTGCATGACCAAAAATTTCTAATGGAAATTCCACATATGTAAACATATCCTGTTCATCTTTTGATTGAAATTTAAAATCGTCAGTACTGTGCACAGGTTTATTTATAAAATATTCAAAATTATCACTTTCTACATCACTATTAATATAATAATCTATATAATGATATTCAAATTTTTGTAAGAAGTTTCGTAAAACTCCATCAATACTAATATTTATAATCATATTTTTGTTTTATATGATAAAAATATAAATTTATTTTATTTTTGTAAAGAAATAATCATAAATAAAACAAAAAAAGTTGGAATAAATCCAACTTTTGAAACCTTGCAATTGTGTTTATTCATATCTCCATATAAAACCATAACCTGTTTTTCTTTTTCCAAGACAACAACTAGAAATATTACCAACAGATAATTTCATTTCTTTACATAAAACACCTACCGAATCCCAAGATCTAATTAAATTATTTTTTAAATCGTATTGAAAAACTATTTTTGAATTTTTATTATTCTTACCTGTATGACTAATTGAAGATTTCATTTTACTTTCATCGCTCATTTTTTTTCCTAACATTGGCCCTTTACCATAAAACATATTATTAATACCTTTTTTCTTTTCTGACATTATTTTTTTAGAGTCATCTGAATGTTTTTTTCCATAAAATGGGTTTGATGTGTCAATTTTATTATTGTGTTTTTTATCAATTATATCATTTATGTATAGATTATCTGTGTTAATTGATAAAAAGTCTTGTCCTAATAATTTACCATTTACAGATTTAGCATCAGACATTTTTTGTTTAGAATCATTACTTAAAATTCTACCTAAACAATTACCCGCGTTTTTTAAAATATTAAACCCGTTTTCCTTAAAATAATCATAATCACTTTTAACTTTTAATAATGTATCTAAATAAAATTGTTCTTTTTCTAATAATGTGTTTTCATCACATTCTTCAATTATTGTAAATTCGAAATTTTCTTCACCATATTTATTCCATGCATTTTGTAATTTATTTGAATGATGAATATTTTTCTTCAAATCTTTTTTATGACATCTCCACCTATCTTTAATATCTTTTGCCGAACCAATGTAAATTTTTTTATTTATTTTACATTTTATTTGATAAATTCCCGTTTTTTTCATAATATATCGTTTATTATAAATATCTTTAAAAATGAAAAAGAATTATACAACCCTAAATATAATGAAAATTTAATAAAAATCGGTACATTTACTAATTTTCTTTATATTTATTATTGATGACACGATATAGAATGATAAATATAATTTTAATTTTAGAAAAAACGATATACTGATATAAGTGTGTCGTTTTTTGTTTTTTTTAAATATATAATAATAAACGATTAACAAAAAATTTATGGTAAAGAAAAACACAACAACAGGATTTACTGGACAATCAAGTAAAACAGTCACAGAAAAAAAATCAAAAAAACCAAAAATGTCCCCTGAAGAAATTGAATCTAAATATGGTAAAAAAATAAATAATTCATCATTAGATTATAAATTTCATTTCAAAGCAAAAAACGAAAAACAAAAATTATATCACGATATGATTATGGAAAAACAAATAACAGTATGTACAGGAGAACCTGGGTGTGGGAAAAGTTTTGTTTGTTTAAGTGCTGCGTTAGAATTATTAAAAGAAGATAACATGTATAAACGATTATTAATTATAACACCAACCGTAGAAGCGGGAAATATGTCGATTGGGTTTTTACCTGGGAGTAAATTAGAAAAAATTAAAGAGTATTTGGACGCCGATTATTATAATATAACAAAAGCACTAACTTTAAGTGGAAACGATGGTGAAGATTATTTGAAACGACTAATTGAAGGTAAATATCTGGTTGGTGATAATGTTAGTTTTATGAGGGGTAAGACTATCGATAATTCTGTGGTTATCATCACTGAGGCGGAAAACTTCAATAAACAAGAATTGTTCCTATTATTATCTAGAATTTCTGACACATCAAAATATATTATTAATGGGGATAATAAACAACAAGATAGAAAAGATATTCGTAAAAACGAAAAAAACGGTCTTGAATACGCAGAAGAAAGATTGAAAGATAAATTAGACGATATCGGTTTTTGTCATTTTAATAGAGAAGACATAGTACGAAGTCCATTGATTTCAAAAATGATGGATTTATGGTTTGATGAAGAATAAAAAAAAGGGGGTAATACCCCCTTCTTTATTTGCCCGAATGACCGTAACCACCCGTTCCTCGTTCAGTTTCGGTTAAACTATCTTTTTCCGTTAATTTGATTTTTGGATATGGTATAATAATCATCTGACACATTTTTTCACCTACATTGTATTTATGTGAAAAGTTACTATTTTTCTTATTGAATGTTGCCATAATTTCACCACGATAACCACAATTATGTAAACACAAATTATTACCAAAAAAATTGTGATTTTTTTCCACGGTTAAATGGTAAATTGGTTTACTTTCAGTTTTTTCAATTTTTTTTATTTTTGTAAATTTCATATATTTCATTTTTTATTTCATTTAATGTTATTTTTTTTGTATTATATTCATTTTCCCAAATAACCATTACACTATAACCATTATTTATAAGTAAATCGATTCGATCCTTATCGTTTTTCCAAATTTCTTCGGCAGTTTTTCTTATTTGTTTATGAAAATAATCAGGATTAAAAAAATTAGGATTACAATGCCAATAATCACCATAACATTCAATTAGAATGTTGTTATTAATTAAAATATCTGGAAATGTTTTTCTAATTGTCAGATCAATAAAACCATTCGATTCTACAGTTAAATTATTAATGTTCACTTTTAAAAACTCAAATATTTCTTTTTCAAATTTGGATGTTCTTTTCCCGATAAATTTTGATTTACATTTATTTGAACAGTATCCATCATCTTCCCAATTACTACTAATATATTCTTTACCACAAAAATCACGTTTTTTCTTTATTCTACCTGATAAATGTTTACATTCATTCGAACAAAATTTAGAATTTGTTCGATAATTCCAAACAGTATATTCTTTAGCACAATGTTTACATAATAATATTTTTTTGTTTAATTCAAAATTTTTATTTTTACGCTGATTTTTACTAGCACATGATATTGAACAAAATTGTGTTTTAGTGTGATTTTTAATTTCAAATTCTTTATTACACTCTTTACAGTTAATAATCCTTCGTTTTCTTAATGGGTTTAGATGTGTTGACATTGAATTATAACGACACACATTTGAACAGTACTTAGCGTTATTTCTATTGGATAAGAATTCTTCCCCACATTGTAAACATTTTTTTTTATATATTTCCCCCATATAATTTTTATCTATTACTATAAATATCTAATAGATTAGTAAAAACAATGTGATATATTAAAAAAATCTTAAAATTTCATCCATTTCTGTTAAATTTATAACTTTTTTCCACCCAGATTTAGTAAAAACCTCTTTTTCGTGTGGTAATTCAATTATATCTCCGTCTTCTGTGGTTATTTTTAATAAATCTTTATTTTCGACAATCCACATATCAGTAATAATATCAGTGTCGATTGAATTTGATTCTTCATTATATGATAAAATTGGTAATGTTGGATTTTTAAATAAATCTTCAACATTAATATCACCATTTATGGTTTTTATTTTAGTTCCAGATGGAACGCAATCTATCACACCAACGGAATTTGATAATGTTAATTCAGTATCGCGTATAGACGATCTTGGTAATAATAATCCAACATAACCTCTTGGTATCTCCATTGAGATGTCAGTTCCATAAGTAATTTGTGTATCTGTTTCATTGATTATTCGTGATACTCTGAAATCTAAACCAGCGTCTCCGTCTTTGGCGTAAGATGGCGTTATAGCAAGTTTATTTAATTTAACATAATTCACATCCATTAAAAATTCAGTGGCGGTATCTTTTTTAATGTTTTCACTTAGTTGGCTCATTATTTTATCTAATTCCCCAAAAGTAGACAAATCAACATCATCGTTATTTAATTGTGAATCGATATCTTTTAATTTTTTAAGATATTCTTCAATTTCATTTTTTTCCATTTTTTTCTTCCATAATTGCTAAATTAAAACCTATTTTAATTATCTGTGATAATGACGTTGGTGTTAATTTATTTATTTTATCATCATCCATTTTATCTATATTTACAATGGCATGGTATTCATTTTGGTTTATTTTAACCCCATAAGTCATTATATAATATAATGTTTTTTCTCCCGTTTTTAACTTAAAGTCATCATCAATGAAGGTGTATATTCTACCAAGATTTTTTATTTCCCAATCGTTTTTATTTAATTCAAACATAAAAACCTTACCAATTTGTGATAAAAAAATAGATCTTACAATTTCTGTCGGGTCTTGTTTTGTTGATTCGGGTAATAAATCATTAATTTTAATAGAATAAGTACAACTTCTAATAAGATGATGTAATAAACCGCCAGGATAAGCACCGTACATATCTTTTGAAGATGTTGCAGGCGCATAATAAAACGCTTCCCCCAAAAAATTTTCTAATTCATCATTAAATATTTTATATTTCAAATTTGTTTTTTGAAACGTTTCTTTATTTAATTCTATCTGTTTAGTGGTTAACATAAGATAATTTATTTATTGTAATACGTTGGTGTGTTTTTTTGGTCAAGAACACATTCTATTGCTAATTTAGCAACTGACAAGATTTCACCACTTCTGGCGTCACCCCCAATATACTTATTACCAATAATTGTTGCTTCTTCAACACTTTCAGCCTCAACACCATATTTTTCTTTTTGGATACGAGGATTACCATTTCTGTCTAACTGTTCGGATTCATATCCTACTACTACTAAATAATACATAATTGTTTTGTTTTTAATTAATAAATTTTACTTTCAATACAAATATACATAAAAATATTTATAAAACAAAAAAAAGGATGAAATAATTTGTTCATCCTTTAATTTACTTTTAATTTTTGTTTTTTTTATGAATAAGATAATCACATCCTCGTATAATACCTGATGAATCATGTACCCTTACTAATTTTTGTATACTTTTTTTTATTTGTTTATTTATAATTCTTTAATTATACGAAAATTTATATTTGTATAATCTAAATGTTTTTGTAGTTGTATATAAAAACAACCATTTATTTCGTTAGTTTCGGGATTATAATCCATTTCGAAACCACTATTCAATAAATTATATTCTTCTTTAATCTGCTTAAGATATGTTGTACACACATTCCTAATATCTTCTTTAACGTAATGATAATCGGAAAAAATAAAATTTGTGAATGATGTTCGTATCCAATTTTTTATTTTATGTGGTATATCTTCCTTTTTAATTAAAATAATTAATCCAACATTACCCATCATACCATAACCTTGGTTTTTATCGCTATAAACAAAAATGGTATGTGGTAACACTTTAGCATAAAAACATAAACCTTTATTATTCATTTATTTAACTATTGATTTTAAAAATTGAACCCTGTCTTCACATACTTTTTTTAAACTATAATCAACTTTTACTGTTTCATAAAGTTTTTCACCTAAATCTTCTATTAAATTTGGATTTTTTATTAATCTAATCATATGTTGTCCCCATTGTTTATGATTTTTACTTGTAGATACTAATAACGCATTACCTTTATCGTTATAACCACCACCTTTATTAAGTACAGAAATTAAATCAATAGTATAAGGGTTAAATTCACTTGCTATAATGGCTTTTTTATGAAAACCCGCTTCAACCACCTTTAATTGTGATTTATTCATATTAAATGTCGTTTGAACTAATGGTGCTAAAGATATATCAAATTTATTGTAATTATTAGCATATTGATTTACAGGTTTAGTCCAAACTCTACGATATGTTTCATTGGTGTCGTCATAGTTATTATCTTCTTTATAAGTATTTAGATATTCTCGATATTCAGGACTAATATATTTATAATTACTTGTGAAAATTTTTTCATAACTTGTCCAAACACTTTCTTCTGGCGTTATATCTCTTTCCTTTACTTGACCATTGGTTTTGTCCACTTCTCTAATTTTACCCCTTAAATCAAACCCACATAAAACTAATTGTGTTTTATCTTTATATTCATTTAATGTTGCGTCTATTCCATTTCTTAATAATTCTAAATCGAATAAGTGACTTGATCCCCCTAAAAACCCGAATCTAATTTTTTCAGATTTTTCAGGGTTGGGAATATATTGTTTTTCTGTTTCATCGATAGCATTTGGAAATACTAAAACATTAGACATTTTAAATTTCGTTTTAATAGAGTTTCTAAAATATGGTGTAGTGACAGTAATGTAAGATCCTGATTTTAGCCATTTTATTTTCTGTTCCGCTATTTTACTTTCTCTAGCATATTTATACATCGGATGTCTTGGGTCTAAACCCCAATAGTCATCAAAATCTATAATAACTATCTTTCCTTGTTTTTTTAACCATTCAACCCTATTTATATTTTCATTCATATCTACATTAATATGTATGAATGAATGTGCAACTATTATTTGATAATTATCGAAAATTTCATCAGTGTTTGGTACATTAACTAAAAAATCAATGTGGAAATCATCAGTGTAATTTTCTTGTATGAAAGTGAATGGTGAAATTAGACGAAATTTACCGACACCTGATGCGTCTGGAGGAATAACTAGAATATTAATTTTTGACATATTTTATAATTTTATTTAAAAATATATAAAATATATAAAAAAGAAAATAAAAAACCCCTTATTTTTTCAATAAGGGGGTCATTTTTTCAATTTTTTTTATTTAGATGGTCTAACACCTGTGATTTTACCTTTAAATATTGAATCACCTACTTTTAAAACCAAATTTTCGTTTATAGACGCGGTATCTTTGGCTGTTAATATTTGTGTCAATTTTTCGTCTAATACTTTACGAATAGTGTTTTCAATTATTGGTGTAAACGCACTAATTATTTCATTTAGATTAACACTATAATCATTATTCGTCTGTTTTGAAACTTGTCGAGATTCTTGTATTTGTTTTACCGAACCACCATCATTCATCAGTTTTTTAGCTTTTTGTACTAATTTCATATCTAAAGTATTACTTAAATATATGTCTGGCTGAATAATTGGGTTTTCGATCATAACCTTTTTGATATTTTCAGGTAATCTCGATTCCTTTATTTTTTGTACTGATGTGACAGACGTGTTTTTTGGTGTATTAACAATTTCTGTCATATCAAGTAGTCCATCAGGATCTGAATACGACATATTTTCGTTGTTGTTTAAATATTCATCGACATAATTTTCATTGATGTTCTTATTTTTAATAGATGGTCTAACATCTGTGTTCATTGTTTTTTTAGCATTTGATAGTTTCGACATTAAATCGTTCTCACTAATTACTCCATTTCCCATAATTTTTTTATTAAAGATAATTGTTTTTTTTTATTTTATCAAGCTTTTAAATTTAATAAGTACTTCCATAAGTTGATTTTCTATTGATATGTTATTTTTTTTCAATAAATTATTAAATTCTTTTTGTGAATCATTACGAAATCGTAATCTAGTACCCTCACCTGGCTTTAAATTACCAGAAATCATTCTTTGGTAGTTTTTAAATTCGTCTTCTTTTTTGTGATAAATAGTGTCTAACGCAAAATTATAATCTATTTTAGATATTGTTTTAACACCATCATCATCTTTTATTTTTGGCGTGATCTCGTTAAAAACTTCTTGTGTGAAATTTCGTTTAGATAAAGAAGGACTTGATATTGGTTCATTTTCAGTATCTTGTGTCGGTTCAGTTATCGGTAAATCAATAGGTTCAGTTGTGTCGTTTGGTTCTTGGTTTACTGATTGTTGCGGTTCTATTTTAGACATATTCGGAGTTTCAACTGACGGTGATTTTTTATCTGACCAATATGGTGAAAATAATTCAACACTACTTAATGAATTCATCATTCCTGGCGCTTTACCTTGTTGATATCCTGGTATCTGATTTAAGTCAAAATTAGATAATTTAGGGTTGAATGTTGCTGACACTATTCTATCTATTCTAAACATTTTCCAATTTGGTAACCCCTTTTTTGAAACACCTTTAAAAACATAAGCCCAAATAACTAAATTACCTGATTTTGCGTTAACACCTAACACAATAGGTATTATATCGATTCTAGGCCCAGACTTAACTACACCTGCAGGGCCTCTATAATTTATTGTAATCGGTAACTTTTCTGTTATCGATTTCCTTATAATGTCTAATTTATTGTTTTCTTCAAGAAGTAATTTTAGAAATTTCATATTGTAAAATCAGGATACGATTTTTTATTTGGACCGTATTTTTCGTTTTTTATTAAATTTTCAGTTCTGGTATTAATATCCGTTAATGACCCAACTTGACCATTCACTTCACCCTTTCCTTTTTCATCCCCATTCGATAACGCATTCAAATGATCTGAATTGTATGGGTTTTTAGTTTTATATTCGTTTTTTATTAAATTTTCAGTTCTGGTGTTAATATCCGTTAATGAACCAACTTGTCCATTAAATTCACCCTTTCCTTTTTCATCCCCATTCGATAACGCATTCAAATGATCTGAATTGTAAGGTTTTATTTCAGTATAATGATTTTTACTTAAATGTTCCAATCTTAATTGAATTCCCGTTTTTTCTAGTTCTGTTGCCATATTATTTATTTATTATTTCTTCAAATATTTTTGATAATTTAAGTGATGATATTGAATTTTTATCTGAATTAGATTTCATCAAATTCGTTGGTGGTAAAAAACTTGTTTTTTTCGTGTGTGAAGACAAAAAGGCATTTGTTCTTTCCCCTGTTATTGATGAAATGTTGTCACTTCTTTTTTTAGATTGTTTTCTTCCTTTAATTAAATTACGTTCACCATCTAATGTTGATTTAGCCCATCTTTCCATTACTTCACCCCCATATAAATTAAATTTTTCAAAATCTATGTTTTTATTAATATTTTTTATATCATGAATAATTCTTTTTAATTGACCATAAGTTACTGTACCCGTATTAACTAAATTACGTGCTCTTTTAATACCTTCAATATCACCGTTTTTATTAACCATTTGATATTTTAGATGTTGCAACACATCATCAGGAATATTAAAAATTCTATCTTTTAAATCTTTATTCATTTTTTAAATAATTAATTATATCATCAATATTAATATCATTATTTATTAATGATTGTTTCAACGATTTTATTTGTCTTAAAATAATTGGGTTAAAAGTTGTTTCATCAATTTCTTGGTTTTTAGACACTATATCATTATATTTATTTTTATTTTTTAATATATTATCTATATATTCCTCAATGAACTCTTTTGGGTTTTCTATTAGTCTTATTTTTCCGTCAGGTAAATCTTCATCGTAACCCATTTTTTCTGCCCTTTCTTCTGCTTCGTCATCAGGTAATCCCAGTTCATTTTCTAAATGATCAATAGCATCTTCATAATTTACATCAGAACCTATCGTATCTTTAAATCCTAATGTTTTACTCATATCAGATTCACCCCAAAATCTTAAACGTGAGGTATTATTTGTTCCATTAATACCGTCTGACCCCATCTGTCCATGACTCATGCCTACAACATCATCTGTTGTTGAATTTGATGTGATACCTTTAACTTTAAAATCCGCTGGTTTTTTATTAGATATGAAATTGTCATCTTCATCGACAATTTCATCTAAATCCTCTTGATCTACTTTGGTTTTATTTTTTACCTTTTTAAAATTATCTTTTTTAGTTAAAGATTTATCATTGACTTTAGTATCTAATTTTTTTTGTTGTTTTTTTGAAACAAACACCTCTTCAATTAATTGTGAAACAAATTTACTCATTTATTCTTTTTTTATATAAATATCGTTTGAATTAAAAGATTTTAGATATTTATAAATAAAAACATTTATTTTAAAAAAAAACATATTATGGTAAATCAATTTTCTTGTTTTAATAACAATATATCAGGGTTAATGCCTTTACGAAATATAATAGATGATGTCATTACAATCAATGACTGTGATTTTATCATACGTCCAAGAACTGAAAAAGGATGGACAATTGATTTAACCTTTAATGCTAATGATTATTCTTGGTCGGGCGATTCTTTATTTTATTATTTAGGTATAAATAATGAATTTTTACCTGAAAATTTTATAGATAATAATCTTTCTTTTTGGTTAACGTCAGATAGAAAAATTAAATGGAAAACGTATAAATTTATTTCAGATACCCAAAACAAACTTTTAATGGACTCAAGTATTACTCTGTGTGATGGTGCTACAGAAGAATATTTTAATATTACTATTACATTTAAAAGAAATAGAGAATTTAATGATTGTAATTTATTAAATAAAGGCGGGTCAAACGATTTAATTACCGAATCAAAAATAATAAATCCAATAAACGTATTGAGCGGATCAACAGAAGAATATAGTTACACATATGGTTTTAATGAAAAATGGGTGAATGAAGTTGATAGTAGATTAGGTACACTTAAAATGTATCTTAATGGAAAACCATTTTATAGTTTAAAAAATTGGGAAGAAATAATACCTACACAACGCACATCAACCAACGAATTAACACAATCGTGGGGTACAGGAACAACAGGGTGTAATGATATCCATAATGGTACTTGTGATATTAACATTGTTGAAATAAATTATTATGAAGAACCATTAACATTTATTGATATAAATAAAATTTTAACATTAAAACCATATTCTTTTAATACTTGTGAAAATTGCATGGATAATATGTCTAGTTTATGAGAAATAACAAAAAAATTGACATAATTATTGATAATTCAGAATATTATGATCTTGAATTATTTAATGATGATAATAACAATAACGAAATTGATATTATTTTAGATTTATCAGAATATTTTGATTTCGAATTAATCGATGTCGATATTGATATTACGGAATTAGTTGAAATGTTTCCTATTTGTACTGATTGTGGTGACGCTGTCGTATCATTAAACAGTGAATTCGGATTTCTTTTAACTGACGAGTATGAATATATAGAAACTGTTGATGGGAATTATCTTCAGTATCACTAAAAAAAAATAAAATGAGTAAAAGTAAACCAATAAATAAACTACCTATAAAAACTAACCCTTTATTAAGTGGTTATACTATTTATGAGGATTTAACGACAACTTCTATTGTCGCTATTAAGGATCTTGTAGAGTTAATCGTAGATAATTCGGACTTATATCCGATAGTTACCGCAGAAACGTTTAATAGAATAACAGGGGATACTTATTTACAGAATCAGATTAATAATTTAATTATTAATAAATCTGATAGTGGTCACACGCATAACACGTCGGATTTAAACAACGATTCTGGATTTATTACCTCTGCCGATATACCAGCACAAATAATAACAGAAAATATACCAGTTCGTTTGTCTAATAATAAAACATTAGGTAAATACGTAAATGGTCAAACCATTATGTCATCGGGTATGACAGTAACACAATTGTTTAAAGACATAGCGCTTGAAGCACTTGCACCAAGTGTTACTTTAACTACATCAACATCTATCGCTTTTAATCAAACATCTATTTCAAACATTTTAAATTTCACTTATACAATTAACTCACTTGGCGCAACAATAGGTTCGGTTTCATTAGATTGGAGAAGGGGAGGTACAGGTAATTGGGAAATTTTATCAACCAATACTGGTTTAACATCGTATACACATAATTACACAGATACAACAGGGAATACATCAACATTCAACTATAAATACGTTGTTACAGATTCGGCTGGCGGAATTGCAACTGGAACAACTAATATAACACCATCTGCTTATGTTGCGCCAACATATAACACATCTGTCACCCAAACAAAAGAGCTTGGGAATAAAAGTACCTTAATATCTGGCACTATAACGCCAGGTTCTACTAATTGTCCAATACAATATAGACATTTATATTATAGTGTGAATAACACAAATTGGTATCTTATTTCAGGTGCTACTATTACGGGTAACACGGTAACATATACACATGATGATCCATCATTGTTAAATTCAACTACTGTTTATTATAGATTAAGTATAATTGATACTAAACAAACTACTAATTTACCTATTGGTACAGTAACATATGTTTATAAATCGGTACTTGGCTATGTAATAACTTTACCAGATTTAGACACTGATGGTACTTTAACAGAACAAGAAAAATTAACAACTATATTGGGAATAGGAAATAATGTCTTAACTAATTCAAAGGTTAGGACGATATCTAATGTTCAAACACCAACTATTAATCATTATACTTATTATGCATATAAGAGTACTGCTGGCGATGTCGTGTCAATACTACAATCGCCAGCGACTGAAACAATAGGTAATTGGACAAAACAAACAGATATTTCTGGTTTTAATTTATATGGCGCAAATGTAACATATAGAATATATAAAACTAATCAACCTGGTTCATTCAGTAATATTCAAACTTTAATAATAACATAATATGGCATATCAACAATATCCAGGAGAAATAGGTAATAGTAACCCTAATTATTCAATGTTGGATTCAACATTTGTTAGAGGTGGCGGTAGAACCGTCCCAACTTTAACTGGAACAACAGGATTATATTCTTTAAGTGGTAAAACAGATCAACTATCTGAAAATATAACAAAAGTTTGGGTCGTATCTGAGCAAAAAAATTATGTATTGATAAACATGATTAATGTCGGTAATGCTGACGGTTGGTCTGTTGATACTGTCGATTTAAGTGATTACTATACAACAGGTGAAACTAATTCATTATTGTTAGGTAAAAGTGACACTGGACACACTCACAGTCAATATCTAACTGGCTATACCGAAACAAATCCAGGCGTTTATACTTCAGGAAGAACAGATGTACTATTGTTAAGTAAAAGCGATACTGGACATACACATGAATATCTTTCAAATAGTGGTGGTACGTTAACTGGTAATCTAACAGGAACTACCTTTTATGGTAGTGGTGCTGGATTATATTCAATACCTACAAGTGGTGTAACAAATTTATTCGGAATAAACACTGGAGATGAACGATATTCTAATTTAACACCAACAGATAGTGTTATTGGCGGTATACCTGTAGGTAGTACTTTTAGTGGTAAAACTGTTCAACAAATGTTTGATTCATTACTTTACCCTACATTAAACCCATCATTTAGTAACCCGTCAAGTACGTTTACTGTGTCAGTCAATCCATATTACGAGGTCGGACAGTTAATACCGTCATTAAGTTTTTCATCTACTTTTAATAGAGGAACTATAACACCTGCTTACGGAACATCTGGTTTTAGGAGCGGTCTACCAACTCGTTATAATTATTCAGGTTATCAATTGTCTGGAGTAACGTCTTCAGGGTTAACAAATACGGTTACCATAAGTGATTATGTTGTTGTTGTTGGAAGTCAGAGTTGGTCAGGTAGTGTCACATATTTATCTGGCGAACAACCACTAAACAATAAAGGTGATTTTTATTTAACAGGGTTAACTTCTGGAACAACATCAAATAGTTCCAGATCATTTAATGGTATTTATCCGTTTTTATATGGTATGAGCGATTTGATATTAATGTCTACCACAGCGTATGGCTCATTATCGGGTAAATTACTGGAAGTTCAGGGTAATAAATTGGTGACACTTAATGGTAATATTAAATATATTTATTTTATTTATCCATCTAGTTATTCAGATCTATCGTCAATAATTGACCAAAATGGTTTTAATGTTACTGGATCATTTCAAAAAACCACAATGAACGTAATTAGTACTAACTGGACAACTATTTATAAAGTATATAGAACAATAAACATGACCTCAGTATTAAATGGTCAATTTGAATTTAAATTTAATTAATAAATGGCAAATGGTATAGGTATTATAAATGGTTTTGATGTTAATTCATCATCACCTATTGATAAAAGATACGGAGTATATACTGGCACAACAATAGGCCAGTGTATATCGAATTCACTTGCAACAATACAACCAATTTTTAGATACGAGGGTTTAACTATTGGTTTGAAGCCATATGGCTCAAATTTAGTAGAATATTGGTTTATTGGCGGTACTGAAGATATTGATTTAAAAATAAAATCAACGGTTTCTAATGTGATTTTGGTGACATATGATGAAATAATTTCGTTAATTTCGTCAAATGGGTTAGAACCGTTACAACAATACCAAATAACTGATCATATTACAACATATACACAACCAATAACATTAACACCTATGTCAGGCACATCTGAGCCATTAATCGTTGAGTCAATAACCTCTAATAAAATTAGAACTATTTGTAAAAGTACCATATACCCTCAAGATATTGTGTATTATTCTATTGATGATAATACTAGCGGTTTTACTAAAGGTAAAATTTATAGAAGAATAGACACACTTTTAAATAACGATATCGGAACTGACTGGAGAAATATTAAATATCGTAGATGGTCTATTAATGTAACTAACACATGGGTGTCAGGTGATAGTTATGCGTTATATTCTGTCGTATCAACAAATAATGATATTTATATATGTACATCAACCAATAACGGATGGGAAAATATAAACGACAATTTCACCAGCACTGGATTAGTAAATAATACTTACGTTTCGAATAATGGCACTGGTATTCAATTTATAATAAACGGGAATGGTATTATTATTCCATCAACCACATTTTTTAAGGATGTGACAATGTTTAACGAAATATAAAATATTATGATATTAAATACACAAACAAGTTTAACATACAATACACTAACGTTAGCGTTAGCGGCATTACCTTCAGTTTTTGATCAAAATTATGAATTGGTTATAGAAAATGGTATTTATGATACTTCAGGTAACACAACGACCATCGGTAAAAACACTGGAGTTTATTCATTAATGATAAGGGGTGAATCTAAATCTGGTGTTTTATTAAGTTCCACTAATACATTAAAGGGGGTATTAGAAATTTCGGGGTCTACCAACACCAAAAATGTCACAATAAAAGATATTAGGGTATCTGGTAGTTCCACCCAAACTATATATGTAAATAATGGTCCAAGTTTTTTAACTTTTGATAACATTGATATGATATCTAATTTGGGTAACTTTTTTAGAATAACTGGACCAACAACAACAGACATTACGATTAAAAATTGTACAGCGGAAACACAGGGTCATGTCGTCCTATTAATGTCAACACCAAGTAATTTAACATTTTTAAATAATAATTTTAAAGTAAACAGGTCAACCACTGGTCCATATCGTTGTATTGCTAACGGTACTTCAGTTTCTGGTGCCTTATCAATTATTGGTAATACATTTGAAACAATTAACGGGGAAGAGGGTGTGTTTTTAGTGCTTTCTTCGGGGTCAACAATTAATACAATAGAAAAAAACACATTTAAATCATGTGGAAAAACACAATTAAAATTTAACTGTTTAACTGGTTCCACTATAAACAATATTAACGATAATTTATTTGAATCGACAGTTTCGTTTAGTGTATATATTGATAATGGTATTGTTTCTTTAAGAAATAACACCATTATCAAAAACACGTCCCAATATAGTAGTGTTTATCTTAATAACATAACTGAATGTTTAAGAATAAAAAATAACATATTTTATAGTGAATTAACTGGAACCACAAACGCTTGGGTGTATATTACATTTGTCGATTTGGATTTTAATTTATCTAATGTTAAATCTGATAATAATCTTTATTTTTCACCACTAAATTCCAGAATACAAGCAACACCAACAGGTAATGTAACAATATGGGAACCGACGACAGCATTAATGACGGTTGGTGTTACATCATACAATTCATTAAGCACTATTAAAACGTTTAGTTCAGATTTAAATTCTTTAGATCAAGATCCTATTTTTACTTTAGGTGTCAGCGGAACACCGTATTATTACTTAGATGTAACGTCTCCAGCGCATAATAGTGCAAATTTTAATGTAACCACTGGCACTACAGATATTAGGGGTTATTATCGTCAAGATTTACTGACAGATATGGGGGCGTATGATATTGATGGGGGAGAATTTGCCAAAATACCAAACGACGAATATCTTTTTAAAGGGGTAATAAGAAGAAACGATGGTGCAACATTTATTAACATACAATTAGCGATATCTTCTGTTTTTACTAAAGATGAAGATGTTTATTTAGATGTTACCGACAATACTATGTCAAATTGGGTTACACAACCAGGTATGTTAGCCAAAAGAAAAATGTTTATTCAACCCCACAGTTCAATTAATGGTAAATTGATAGTTACTGATACTATTAATATGAATTTAGCTACATCAGTTTCATCATGTTCAAACATTATTTTTAAAAATCTAATTTTTGATGCATATAGAGCTGATGGTGTTACGCCAGGTTTGTGCGGATTATCATTAGGTCTTGGAACATCATATAATTTGGTGTTTGAAGATTGTGAATTTAAAAATGGTGAACATGGTGCTTATCTTTATACAGGTCAAGATGTAGTTTTTAAAAATTGTAAATTCTATAATTTTTACCATTATGGTGTTTATGGTGCTAATGTAAAATCAATACACTTTCTTGGTTGTGATTTTGATCATGGTGATTTTGCTGGACATCCAGAACGTGTAAATAGTTATGAAAAGGATATGATAGCGTTTAAAACATGTAAGAATGTTGTTTTTAAAAATTGTTCATTTAAAGGATCAATATATACTCAAAACATTCTTCGTTTAGATGATATAGACGACCTCGTAGTAGAAAACTGTTTATTTAAAAATGCGGAAAAAGGTAGACCTTTATTTATTCAAGGAACTAATGGTAATTTTAATAATAGAGTAAAAGTTAATAATAATATTTTCTGTGAAAATGGATCAGAACTTACTGGTTCAACATCATTAATATTAATTGTTGCTTCAACTGATATTGAATTTAAAAATAACACAATAGCAAATAATTCTATTTATTACACCAGTTTTCTATCTTTAAGGGAAAATTGTTCAAACATAACAGCATGTAATAATTTTTTCCATGGCCTTAACTCAGCCACTGGTGTGACATCGATGGCATTAACATTATCACCAACCGCAGATCGTGATAAATTAATAATTCAAAACAACTATCACGTCACTAATAATCTTTTAGATAGAATATTAACAATTGTTGGACAGGGTATCACAACCACTAAAGTATGTATAATTGTATCAAATGCTAATCTTATTAATTTAGAACAAAATTCAGTAAAAAACACTGTTGATTTAGATTTATCCAATTATTTAACCACAGGGTATACGCCACATAACACTAGTTTAATAGTAACTGGCGGTGATTTATCACTTTCAAATAATACCGATTTTTTAAACAATGTAAAAAATTTATCAATGGGTTTTGGAGCAATATATTATGATAACGTACCTTACGTGTCTAATTTTGATTACGTAATGAAACTTTTTAACTTAACAACAGATGAACACTACCCATCTATGACCCCACCAATTGTGGTGTTATCATACGATGTTAATACATTAATGTTGGATTCACCAAAACCCGATGAATTATATGAAATGACTATCGGTGAAGATACTGGGTTGATTGATATAGTTAACGCCATAGATATAAACACTATTGATCCTAGTTCGTCATCACTGGTATGTGTAGGAGTAATAGTAGGTGATTATTCTATCTTGTTAGATAAAGTTTATTCAGTCACTGACATATTGACGAATATCAGATATGACATTAATTATGTTTATTTTGATTTGCTCACTAACAATACTTACGTAGCCTTTCAACAAGAAATACCATCATCTTTTACATTTACTTACGAAAAAAAAGTATATTATGGGGTGGGATTTAGTGGGTTATTAAATTTTAGTGAAAGATATAAGGATTATAAAATGACATTAACAAAAATATTATCTAACGGCACCAGTAATACTGTAACTATCAACCCATTTATACATACAGTACAACCGAGATGTAAATCCAATTACATTCTAAGTCGTAACATTATATATTTAGGTGATTCAACTACTGTCACTAACTTATCTTTTGAAGATGATTCACATTTTTTCACCATCACAGGAACTGGAATGAATATTATTAATGATACAAATGATGTTATTACTTTTACACCTACATTAACAGGTAATACTGAAATTTCGTTATATACAAATAACACATCTGACATACCAAATATTAAATCAGTTAATGGTGTACTTAAAGTATTACCAATACCTGAAAAGGCTATATTAAATTTCGACACTAATAAACAAATTCTTCATAAAAATGAAATATTAAAATTATGCGCAACAAATGATATAAATAACAATAAAAAGGTTTCTCGTTTTCTACCATCAACTGGCACCACATTTAATTGGAAAATTATTAATTCACAAACAAACGTTGTTTTCAGGGAATATTATGGTGATAATGTTGATGTAGATATTAGTGATTATCCTGTAACTAGTTATGATATTCAAGTCACTATGACATTTTCAGATGATTTAACAATCTGTAAAGACATGTTAGAAAAAAGATATTTAACTGTATTACCCGATTTTGTTAACACAACTAAAACAAAACATTTTATTACATGTACAAAAACCGATATTGGTAAAGATATTGATGGTTATGATCGAACAGAAACATCAATCATTATGGGTGATCGTACAACAGACTGTTTAAATAGCCAAATAATAAACCCAGGGGATGTAATAATATTAGATGGTGATGCTCAAAGTGTTAGATTTTATAATTTACATGGAACTGAAGAAGAACCCATATTAATTATTGCTAATTGTAGTAATGGTGTACCATTTAATGTGGTATCAAAAACTTATTTTGGTATACTTTTCCAACGTTGTACACATTTTATTGTTTCGGGAGCAAAAAATTATAGCGGTATAGATTTACCACATAGTTTTGTTCTTGAAACCAATTTAGACCCTAAGATTTATAGTAAAGCTCCTGGTACTATGTTAATGAGTTTAACATCTTTTGTGTCTGACGCTCGTATATGCGGAATAGAATGTAAAAATAGTAAGTTTGACTGTATAAGTGCGAAAATGTCGCCCGACCCTAAAAATTCAAGTACATGGCGAAATGATATTACTGGTGGTTGGTTTTATAATAACTTAAATATTCACCATAATTATTTACATGATAGCCAAGGTGAAGGGTGTTATTTAGGTCATTATGGTGCGGGTATTGATGGTTATGCCGCTAACTCCCAAGGTGTTTACGGTCCATATTGGGCAAGTATACAAAAAAACACTAAAGTGTATAGAAATCTATTTGTAAATAATGGTTTTGATGCTATTCAACAAGGTAATTGTTTTATTGGTGGAGAAATTCATAATAATATAATGAGAAATAGTGGTTTTAGACAAGTATTCGGTCAAGCGGCTGGCATCGCAGCTAATTATATTGTTGGTGACATATATAATAATGATATTGGCGACGGTATTGTTACTTTTTTCACACAAGGCAAACAAAGAATATATAATAATATCATTGATAATGCTAATGTTACAAGTCCTGGCGATTCGATATACGTGTTAGGTACTAAAGTTGATGCTATGAGAAAATGGGATATCGATGTTGTACCACAAGTAGTAATTGACCCATTATATAATGGCGCTGACACAGTATTAGACGTGTTTAATAATATATTAAATTCAGGTAGAAATGGTGTTTTGATTAATCCTGAATATGGATGGATAGGAAAAAATATAAATATAACTAATAACGTATCATTTATGCCTGATGTGTTATATAATACCGCCATTTTATCTGCGAGTGGTAATATCAATTGGTGGATATCGGAAATTAATCTTAACCCGAACCTTCCTGGACATACAATAAATCAAAGTAATAATTTAACATATAAAAAAAGTGAAATTAATCTTTTAAACTTTTTTGACCCGTCCGCAGGTATTTATGGTATCATTAATGATAGTTTATTATACAAATCAGGACAAAATCTGAACATCTTTTTTAACGATCGAACAACATATAGAGATAAAAATGGTTTTTTATTACCATCATTCGACAATAAATTCCCAACAGGACCATATGATTTTGATGTTTTAAACACGTATGGTGATATCACCCCGCCAACTCTATTATTAAAAGACCCATCACAAAGCGATTTAACTAATAATTCGGTGATTTTATATTCATCAGTACTAACTAATAAAGATCCTCAACCAATTACAAGTTATGGTTTTATACTATCTAAAACGGTAGTAAACCCAACCCTTGATTGTCCAGACTGTTTAGTATTCTATTCTAACGGTTCTATTAATAGTTTACCGTCAGATTATTCATTAAACATCACTGGGTTAGATAACGGTGCGGTTTATTATTATAATTCATTTGCCATAAATTTAACTGGCGTTGGTTATTCTGACTCATCATCATTAACAACTTTATCTCAACCAATACCAATTACTACTCTTAGTTGTGTGAGAACCTTTGAAAATCAATTAGTAGGTGTTGTAAGTGGTGATGTTACAACTGTTATGACTATCACATCAAAGGGTTTTGTATATTCAACCGTTAACTCAATACCTGATTTACTTATTGATAATTACGTATCGGTTTTAGGTGATGTTCATGGGGTTTACTCTTTAAACATTGAAAACATGACAGAACCTGTGGGTTCTTATTGGATAAGATCGTTTATTATTAGTAGTGGTGAAACATATTATGGTAATGTAGTTAAAGATACTGTGACAACCCAAATAATATTATTACCAACAGTATTAACCAATACTGTTAGCGAAATTACATATAATTCCGTGACGTGTGGGGGGACAGTTGTTAATAATGGTGGTGACACAAGTATATTTAGGGGTGTTTGTTGGGGCACAACACATAATCCAACAATTAATAATAGTAAAACTATAAATGGTAACGGAGAAGGTTTATTTTTAAGTAATGTGAATGGTTTAGCGTCCGACACTACTTATTATTTAAGGGCATATGTAACCAACGATGCTGGTACGTCTTATGGTGATGAGGTTAGTTTTACAACATTACCAGTTACATTTATACCTGAAGATTATTTTAATAATAATATACAGGTGTATGATTTACATAACACCGTTTTTTTAGGAAAATTTAATAATAACATAATTAAAAGCGGTCTTGAAAATTGTACTATTGGTGGAAATTTTAAAAACAATGTTATTAATAGTAATTTTAAAAATAACATAATTTCAGATAACTTTAAAAATAACAATATTGAAAATGATGTTACTAACAAAAATTTTACTAATATTATAGAATTATACAATAAGGACTACACTCACATCATTAAACCAAACACAATAATATGGATTGATGAATATGGTGACACTAACATATTAAAATACTAAACATGCAAAAAAATATAATAACACATTTTGAAAATTATAACCCAACAAGTGGAAACACGATATCTAATGGATATAACGTCGGTCAACGCTGGTTTAACACATTAACGGGTGAAGAATTTTTACATAAATTTGATGGTGTTTGGGTGGGTAGTGGAGCGTATACGTTGTCAGGTCACACACATGATATTACAGACATTAATAATTTACAGACTACTTTAAATAGTAAATCAGATACTGACCATACGCATGAATATTTACCAACCAGTGGTGGTACAATAACAGATAATTTAAAAATTACTGGTACGTTAAATGTTTACGGTGATATAATTCAGTCTGGTTCAACTTGGGAAACACATACTAATCAAGTGTATTCTAGTGGCGACACAATTACATTGAGAGATGGTGCGATCAATGGTTTACCACCAAGTGGTTTTACTGGTATAATCGCACATCATTACGATGATGACGGTAATGATGGCGTTTTGGTTTTTGACCGTAACGGTGTTGCTCGTGTTGGTGATATGGATATTGTTAATTGGACAGGATCTACTCAGCCAATAGCAACAAGGGAGGATTCCCCAATACCAAATGGTTTTGCTTATTGGGATAGCGGAACAACTAAATTTAACACAAAAATAATATTACCAACAGACGTTAGTGGGTTAACAGACGAATATGCTATACTACTGGGGAAACTAATGAATTATTAACAGAATATTCAAAAGAACCTATATCATTATCTTATACTGATTTATATAATTTAGTAACAACAAGTGGTTTAACTGTTGGACAAAGATATATTATTAATGATTATCAAACTGTTCATACAATACCAAATACGAATAATTTAAATGAGGGGCAAATTGAACCTCTATTGGTAACTGCAATGACAGTTAATAAACTAATGAATATTACATATAGTACTTTATTTCCACAAGATGTAATTTATTATGACATTGAAAATAATCAGACAATGGTATCTGGATGTAAAAATGGTTACATCTATCGAAGAATTGATACTCTTAAAAATAATGATATTGGGTTTGATTATAGAAATGCTAAATTTAGAAGATGGCAGATTGAAGTATCAAATACCAATAGTGATGGTGCTACTAACAATATTTTCTGACACATCTTCTTGGAAAAGATTTGAATGGAATAATTTACAATATGTTAGTGCTCTTGAAAGTAACTGGTATTTGAATGCAGATTATGGCTATTGGTTAATACCAACGACATCTAATTATAAAGATTATAATTTATTTTCTACAGCACCAACTACAAGTGGTGTTCAAAGTAATTATGAAAATATTTATAAAAATAAATTTGATGGGAATAACACAAATATAATCACTAATTCAAATACTGTTTTTTTTGGGAATTATTTCTACAATAACACTATTGGGGATTATTTCTACAATAACACTATTGGGATTAATTTCAACTATAACACTATTGGGAATTATTTCTACAATAACACTATTGGGAATAATTTCTACTCTAACACTATTGGGGATAGTTTCTACAATAACACTATTGGGAATAATTTCTCCTCTAACACTATTGGGGATAGTTTCTACAATAACACTATTGGGGATTATTTCTTCTCTAACACTTTTATGAGTGGTTTCAACTCTAACACTATCGGGGATGAATTCAGCAATAACACTATCGGGTATAATTTCAACTCTAACACTATTGGAAATTATTTCCAATACAATACTATTTGTGATAATTTTAATGCTATCGGAAGTTCAGATTTCACAACTTATGTTTATCAGCCATATAATAAGGAATTATTTACAAATAGTGATAATGAACAATATTTAAGATATTACGATGGAAATAATGTATTACAAATAGTACAAGCAATTTTATAAAAAAAATAAAACAATATGGAAACAAAATTTAAGATATACAAACAGGTAGTAGTTAACGGTCAAACATCGTTATCATCTATAGGTACTGCAACAATGGATGAATTAGTTAAAGCAAGAGATAATGCTATACATCAAAGAGATAGGATGATTGAGTTAGTTACAATTAACAAATAAGAACTTTAAAAAATAAACTATTTCCAGATTGGTTATGGGATATATTGGTAGGGTTATTATTAGGATTAATTGGTTTACTAACACAGGTAGAAATACTTGTGTTGGTAATTCCAATAGTTATTACAATAATTAATCAGTTTTATAATAAATTATTTGAACCAAAAGATTTCTTATTAAGGATGATAATACCAATAATAATATATATAATAATATTATTATACTGTTAATGTGTTTTAAATATTTTATGTTTATGAAAAAGAATATAATAATTTATGAAATTAAGTGAACATTTCACATTGTCAGAATTGACATATAATAGTAAAGGTCTTGAAAATACACCAGATGTACAAAGTTTAAATAATCTTAAACTATTAGTTAATAACGTATTAGAACCATTGAGAGTTTTATATGGTAAACCAATACATATAAATTCTGGATATAGAAATCCAATTGTTAATCGTAATGTTGGTGGTGTATCTAACTCAGCGCATCTTACAGGTCGTGCGGCAGACATAACTGGTGGGTCAAAAGAAGAAAATAAAAAGTTATATGATTTGATAAAAGATAACTTTGAATTCCGACAATTAATTTGGGAAAAAGGTGATAAAACTGGGCCTGATTGGGTACATTTGGAATATAACATTAAAAATAATAAAAAACAATTGTTAAAATTATAAGTTAATAAAAGAATAAAATAAAATGGGAGAAATAATATTAAATTACATAAAGGAATTGTGGCCAATATTTACTGCATTCCTTGTGTTGGGTGGCCAATGGTTCTGGAACAATAAACGTACTAAGTCACAACAAAAGTTAGATAACGTTGAAATTAATTTTAAAGAAATAGAAAATATGAAAAATCTTTTTGAACTATTTCAGAATCAATTTAAAACAGAACTTTTAAGTAAAACAAAAGATAATGAAAATTTAACTGAGGTTATAAATAAATTAAAAAAAGAAATTGATAATTTATCAACTGATGTAAAAAAATTAACTATTCAAGTTGGCGAACTGAAGTTGGTAGTGAATGAGAAAAATCAGGACATTTACGAGTTAACTAATCTATTGAATTTAAGTAAGTTATGTAGTGTGGATAAAAATCTATGCCCAGTGAGATCGCGAGAACCATTATTATTATCAAAAGAAAAAAAGTCCAGTGAAATTTAAATCACTGGACTTTAAAACTTTCACCAAGAATGGGAGTCGTAAACTTGGTTAATTGTTTTTTAATACATCAATAATTTTATCTATCTTTTCAATAATTTCATTATTTGTTTCATCTATCTTTGTTAATAATTCTTGATGTTTTTTATCCACATTTTTTATAAAATTAATAAAATCTTGATTGATAATTTCTATCATTTTTTCTGTTTTGTCCATTTTTTTTAATTGTTATTTATTGTTTATTTTGTTTTATCCATTTACCATTGATATCTTTTATTCCTGGTTTCCACCAAAGTTCTTTTTCTTCATTCCATATCCAACCCAAAGTGATAAGTATTTCTTTAACGTCCTCTTCCTGAGTTGTAGAAAAATATTTGAAGGGTTGACTGTAGTAGTAATATCCTTCATCTTCATATAATTCAAGACGCTTAGATTTTATTTTATCTTTCCTACACTGACGACAACCTGTTTGATAAATAAGTTTTCCACCTTGCATTTGTGTATAAAATTCCGAAAGTTCTTTTTCTACCAAACAATATTTACATAATTTTTTTATAATTTCTTCGTTCATATATTTTCTTTAAATTTCCATTTATAACCGCCAGCGGTTTTTCTTCTTCCTAAACAACAATGAGAAATATTACGATAATTGATATTTAATGTGTTGTAAATTTCAGTTCCACTTTTCCATTCTCTAATAAATTTATCATCAATAGAATATTGTAAAACTGTTTTTGATTTACATAAACTCATTTTATTTCTAGTATCTTGTGAAATTATTCTACCTAAAATTTCAAATGAGTGTTTAATATTTTCACTTTGATTACACCACTCAAGATTTTCAACTCTATTATTATTTTTTATACCATCTTTATGGTTTATATAAAGTTTATTATCTAATTTTGATAAAAAACATAAACCAACTAATCTATGAATTCTTATAATATTAATTTTTCCTTTATTACTTAATCCAACACAAATATAACCTAAATTATCTTTATTTTGTTTTAAAATTCTTTCTCTAACAATTCTAAAACCAAGATTATTTATAACTTTTCTTTCTAATGATTTAACATTACCTAAATTACTTACTTGATATAATCCTTCATAACCAGGAATATCTTTCCAAATTTCTTCTGGATTCTCTAAGTTGTTCATATTTTTGTTTATTGTTATTCAATTTTAATAATATTTCCTCCGACATTGGGTAGTTCATAATACCAATTTTTTCCAGCCTCATTTTTAAAGACCACTGATTATCTATTGTTACATCTTCAAGTAATTTGTTTACTTCTAACCACGCTAAGTGGTATGTTTGTTCTTCTATTGGGTTCATAATTGTATATATTTTTTAGTACCTCTCGAGTACATTGTTATTACTTTACCAGTCAGTTCATTATTAATTAAGTTACTATACACGTTGATGATACTTTTTTGTTTGTAACAATCACCTTGGTAATCAAGTCCAGCATCATTTTTTCGTTGATAAAAAAATATTCTTTCAGCATAACCGTTCATCGAAACTTACACAATCTATGCACGTTCCAACTTCCTAATTCATCGATTGTTGCGATTTGAAACGAAAGTTTCAAATCGTC
>JFJP01001738.1_pt1 | contig 60090 bp, 68 predicted proteins | sample 431651 | NCBI WGS metagenome assembly JFJP01 (sample SAMN02602958, study PRJNA72255) | Microbial mat metagenome, whole genome shotgun sequencing project. | biome: fresh water; feature: sink hole; material: water; isolation source: purple microbial (photo- and chemosynthetic) mats found in... | reverse complement strand
CGCAATCGTTTCTCGTCATGCGCTTCCATCAGTTCATGTACCGGGGGCTGCCGCCGTTGTGAAGGCGCCGCTGTGTCTTTTATAACAAGCAGCTAATCCTAGTACCAGTGCGGTATGCGTTTTGCCGACTCCAGAAGTCCCTAGCACGATGACGTTCTCGCACTTATCAATCCATTGATGATGTCGGCGGCGACGCTGCGGAAACGCTGTAGTTCTGGGCTTACTAGCGATATTACGGTAGGCACTACCACCGACAGTGGGTCGCGTGACTGGTTGCTTGCGCGGAATTCGTAGTGTAGGTGCGGGCCGGTAGTCCAACCAGTCATGCCGACATAGCAGATTACGTCATTTTGACCGCCCCCGGCGTCTTTGTGCGAAGTCGGCTCAAAGCGACTCATGTATGCGTAAACGATTGGATATTTGTTATCGTGTTTGATGATGACGACATTGCCATAGCCGATCTCGACACCGGTGTGCTTTTTTTATTTTTCGAGAATTGGGTGCATGCGTATCGAGAAGCCGGACGAAATGCAGGTGAATGTGAGCGGCGATTTGGAGAAGGCTTTCAGGAATTGACCGTCGAAACCGTAATAGCCGTCGCCCTGTGTGTTGCGGGGATCGTCGAACTAGACCACCTGGGACGGTTTTCCAGCATTCACGAATTCATCGGCCAGGATGCGGCCGGCGCGCAGAAATTGGCTATTTTCCAAGAATATTTCATAGACGACATTAAAATGATCGCCACGCTTCAGGTCGGATGCTAAGTTGATGTTGGTGCCGAACATGATGACGATCTGCAATGCCACGTTGTCCGGGATGTCAGTGGCATCTGTCGCGGCAAACAAGGAGGAGCGGATCACGTCTGTGTGCCTTTCGAACGCGACGCTCAATACTGGGGGTTTTCTTGGCTGAATCTGAATTTGTCGTCGACGCCAAGTCTGGTCAAGGATGTTGCAAATGTGTCACCGGCATGCATCTTGTCTTCGGCAATGTACAATTGCTGCTGGGCTTCGAGCTTGGCGATTTGCTCATTCTGGATTGGCAATTGCAGCTCTGCGGAAATCGCACGGACCTGGACGTCGTTAGAATCTGTTGCGATTGGAGCAACGCCAGCAGCGCCAAATGCAATCAAGGTCAGCACTGCGGCAGAGGGGTAAACAATGCGGGTTTTGCGGGAGGAATCTGTTACGCGTGCGATCGCCAGCCTGAAAAGTAACTTGATCTCGGAGCGGAAGTGAATGAGTTTATCTTTAGTAGACATGCAATACGTTAAAATTTGCCGTTTGCTATCGATTCTCGTGCTGGTGCTTGTTAGAACGACTTGCGGCGGGATTAAAAGCATTCGTCGATTACACCTTACCGACCTCGGGCGTTTTATAGAATTGGTCTGATTTATGCTAGCGCCCGATTCGACTTGCTTGGCGTGCAGAAGCAAGCACCATTTTTTAGATTTTATTTTCGCTGGATATATGGCTCACGATTTTCAAAGTGCATCACCGACGGCAGTAGGAACTGCTGTTGAAAATACCCCGCTGATCCTGTCGGACAGGACTAAAGAAGCGCTCGAAATCACCAAGCGTGGTGTCGACGAATTATTGATCGAAAGCGATCTTGCGCGCAAGCTACAGCGCGCCGAGCAAACTGGTAAGCCGCTGCGTATCAAACTGGGGCTAGATCCGACTGCGCCGGATCTTCATCTTGGTCACACAGTGGTGCTGAACAAGATGCGGCAGATGCAGGATCTTGGCCACAATGTGATTTTCTTGATCGGCGACTTCACTTCGATGATCGGTGATCCGTCCGGACGCAATGTGACACGGCCACCCCTCACCCGTGAACAGATTGAAGAAAACGCCAAAACCTATTTTACCCAGGCCAGTTTGGTGCTGGATCCGGCGCGCACGGAAATCCGCTATAACTCGGAATGGTCGGACAAGCTCGGCGCACGCGGCATGATTGAGCTGTCGGCCAAGTACACCGTGGCGCGTATTCTGGAGCGCGAAGATTTCACCAAGCGCTTCAAGGCCGGCACGCCGATTTCAGTGCACGAACTGTTGTACCCGCTGATGCAGGGCTACGATTCGGTGGCACTGGAATCCGACCTGGAACTGGGCGGCACCGATCAGAAATTTAATCTGCTGGTGGGGCGCGAATTCCAAAAGGATTATGACCAGGAACCGCAATGTATCTTGACCATGCCGTTGCTGGAAGGCCTGGACGGCGTTGAGAAGATGTCGAAATCGAAGGGGAACTATATCGGTATCACCGAGCCAGCCAATACCATGTTCGCTAAGGTGATGAGTATTTCTGATGTGATGATGTGGCGTTACTACGAACTGATCTCATTCAAGTCGCTGGCGCAAATCGCCGGCTACAAGGCGCAGGTCGCGGACGGCCAGAATCCGCGCGACATCAAGGTTGCGCTGGCGCAGGAAATCGTTGCTCGTTTCCACAGCCAGCAGGCTGCGGAAGATGCGTTGGCAGACTTCAATAATCGCGCCAAGGGTGGCATTCCGGATGATATTCCTGAGTTGAAATTGAGTGGTGCACCGTTCTGTATCGGTCAGTTGCTGAAGCAAGCCAATCTGTGTTCGTCGACTTCGGAAGCGCTGCGCATGGTGGAGCAGGGCGGCGTGCGCATCGATGGCGCGGTAGTCAGCGACAAGGGCCTGAAAGTCGAGGCGTCGGCCTTCGTGATCCAGGTCGGTAAGCGCAAGTTCGCGCGCGTGATCCTGGCTTGATCGTCGCACGATTGGTTTGTTGTAGCGAGTCAGCCACGCTAGCGTGGTGGTGGATAGCGTCATAGTCGGCGCCATCTTGCCGGCAAGATGAACTGCAGCGACATCGGCGGCGGCTTGCTGCTGGTGCCGCAGCTCACGCCGGCAGCAGCGCCGGCAGATGGCTGGCGCTTGTTTTCTTACTTTGTCGCTCAGGCCGCCAACTGACATGCGCAGGTGGCAACCGACCGCTTCGACGCCGACATGAAAGTGTCGTTGACCAATGATGGTCTTGTAATACTTTGGTTGTAGGTAAAGCCTTTGATAGCGAAGGCCTAATGATGTGTTGTTGCCTCATAACAATACTGCGTTGATTGACTTTGCTTATCGTGCAACCTTGGCGTTATTCGGCGCTGCTTGTTGATATTATTAATGCAGATTGGCCGTCTATCCCTGCTGAAACTCCGATTGTCCGCATCAGTATCCTGAACCAAGTTTTATAAAAACCAACTAAGGCAGCGTATCAATTCATGTCAACTACCAAAATCTTATTGATCCACCACGCCGAAACCTACTGAAATTTGGAGCGCCGCCTGTAGGACCATCTGGAAATTCCGCTCAATGACGAAGATCGGCGCCAAGCGCAGGCGTTGGGGAGACATTTTGAGGGCATCGCACGGGATTAAATTTTCCCAGCGACTTGCAGCGCGCGCAGCAAATCGCGTTGTCGCTGGCACGAGGCGGTGGCATCGACGTGACGATAGATAGCGGTTTGCATGGAGGTTGTTATGGCATTCCGGATGCGTTACGAGGACGCTGCCGAACGTTATCCGCAAGTCTACGCGGCGCTGATGGTGTGCGACCTTGATGCGCGCTTTCCTGCCGGCGTCCATGTCGTGGAAACTGTGCGCGAGTTTTCTGAGCGTACCGGCAATACGTTGCTGCTCTTGCTTGGAAGCGACAGTTTCCGCCGCATCGCCGTGGTTAGTCATGGTGGCGTGCTCGATTATATTTATCGCTTTGCCAAGAATCTGTCACTCGACCAGCCGCGCAGTTGCGACGTGTTCAACGCAAGTATCAATCGTCTGACCTGGCGTCGCGAATGGTCGCGGCAATTGCAGCTGTCCGGATGGGCCGAAGTGGCCCATCCGGACCACGTTTCACTTAATGCAATAGGCTGAACCAACTCGGCTGGTGTCATCCAGAAGGGCGCGATCGGAGCGTTTATGTCGGCGATCTCATCGCGGCGAGGGTAACTGCTATTGATTTGTATAAGCGAGTGGCTAATTGATCACAAGAAAAGTGGAATTCATGTGCTGATTTTGCTGATCGAAATTAAAAAATATCGGGACTCGGGTACCAGCATGAAACTTAACCTCTTTCCCCGATTCGGGGCGGCGTTGATACAGGGCCGCTGGTGGATGCAACCGCTGGGCGTGCCGCACCAACTGCTGCAAATTTTGCCGCAAGCCTACAGCGGCCATAAAAGCATCAAATGCTTGTGTCAGCTGATCTTGCCGGCCAGTGTGCACATCCTTTGGTATGGGTGGGCTTTTGTCAGGAATATTCTGGGCCGATGATCAAGCCGGCCGCAGTTATTGATAGGGCTCCGAATGAAGCGGAACATTGGCATTTGTCTAATGATTGTTTCAATTACACGTCCTCGTTCGCCCAGAACGTTGACTGGGATCCTACTCGGGGAAGCGATTTTCACGCACTGTTCGGATCTTGGCAGACACACCCCGAGGCGTGCACCTTCAAATCACTGCTGTTGATCCTGTACTACCGGCTGGACAATTTTTATAAGATAAACGAGCTGTACAATTTGACCGTGGGAGACAATGTCCGCGCCGCTTTTGCCAGGGACACCGGGGCACAGTTGCGTAAGACCGACAGTGGCGGTCGTTGGAGCGCTACCGGATTCCTGTACGTGCTGCCAGCAACGGATGCGGTTGATGCGAAGAGTTTGGGTGACACCTTCCGGAGCCATTTCATGCATCATCCCGTCAATATAGAAAACTGATCGATCAGGTTAGCGAAATGGAGCCGCGTGCGATGCAGATCATCGCCTCCGATCTGCAGATGCCGGTTGAGTTTACAAAATACAACGTTGACCACAATGCGCAGATCGTCGATATCACATCAATATGAGGTGCCCAGTCAAGAAACTCTACAACAGTTGGTGCGCTTCGGCCTTGTTGCGGAATGAGCAACTGGTGGCAAGCATTCTGGATGCGGTGGTGGGCACGGTAGGCGTGCCGGTCACACTGAAATTTCGCACTGGTTGGGATCGCCTGAATAAAAATGCATTGCAGATTGCCCGCCTGGCGCAAGCCAGCGGCATCGCCATGCTTGACCTTGCATGGACGGACTCGTATCGACGGCTACAGCGGCGATGACGAGTACCAGACGATTGCTGCCGTCAAGGCGGCGGTGAATATTCCGGTAGTCGCCAACGGCGACATCACGACGCCCGAAAAGGCACGCCAGGTACTAGAATTCACCAAGGCCGACGCTATCATGGTCAGCCGCGCTGTGCAGGGTCAGCCGTGGATTTTCGGCCAGATTGACCATTACCTGCGTACTGAAGACTATTTGCCAGCGCGGCTGATGACCGAAGTGCAACATCTGATGAGTGCGCGTACCACTCGCAAGCATATCGGTTTGTATGTGCATGATTTTTCGAGGGGACATTTCGGCAACGCATGAACCTACTGGAAGACCGTGGCCAGTAGCTGACTGCAGTAAATAACTTCTTGAATCGCAGTTTGCGTTTGGGGAACGGTTATAATAAGAAATGGCCAAGCAGATGCTTGGTGGCCTGAATCAGATCAACAGAACTTACCCAACATATCGTTGGTGATGTAGCCGACGTTGATAGCGGTGGCATGCGTCACCGTGGTGGTATGCTCGCCAGCGAAATTCCATATAAGCCCTCAAAAAAAAAGAATAGTCAAAAGCATGAGCAAAGAAAGTATCCAAGACGTGGTCAAGCAGAGCCTTGAAAAATATTTCAAAGATCTGGGCGAACAGCCACCGTCGAATGTCTATCACATGGTGATTTCCACAGTGGAAAAACCGGTTTTAGAAGCCGTGATCGCGCGTGCCGAGGGTAACCAGTCGCATGCGGCTGAAATGCTGGGCATCAACCGCAATACCTTACGTAAGAAGCTGCAGCAGCACGGTCTTTTGTGATTTTCATATAGGCCTTGCCGGGTGTGCTGGTCACGCCCCATCGGCAGGCATCGTATCCAACGGCAATCAGTCAGGTACAAAATATGTAATCAGGATGAGCGTCGGTAGCGTGCTGTGGTTGCCGCAATGGGGTGCGGCACTTTTCCTTTCATGATGTATGATGTATTTATTCGCTTTTCTTCCTGTCATTCATTATCACTTCCAGAGTTCTCATTATGATTAAACAAGCCCTCATTTCCGTATCTGATAAAACCGGGATACTTGATTTCGCAAAAGAGTTGTCGGCGCTGGGAGTGAATATTCTGTCGACCGGCGGTACCGCCAAGTTACTGGCCGATAACGGCATCAAGGTAATGGAAGTCGCTGATTACACCGGCTTCCCGGAAATGCTCGATGGCCGCATCAAGACTCTGCATCCAAAAGTTCATGGCGGCATTCTGGCGCGTCGCGACTTTCCTGAGCATGTTGCCGCGCTGGCGCAATACCAGATTCCAACCATCGATATGGTGGTTGGTAACCTGTATCCGTTCCAGCAAACTACCGCCAAGGAATATTGCTCGCTTGAAGATGCGATCGAGAATATCGACATCGGCGGCCCGGCCATGCTACGCTCCTCGGCCAAGAACTATAAGGACGTGATCGTGCTGTGTGATTCCAGCGATTACTCCGCTGTGTTGATCGAGCTGAAAGCCAATGATGGCGAAGTCGGTTACGGCACTAAGCTTGCGCTGGCCAAGAAGGTGTTTGCTCATACCGCGCAATACGATGGCGCGATCACCAACTATTTCACTTCGCTCTGCGAAGACAAACAGCACGCGACCAGCAGTTGCTATCCGGCGACCTTGAGTCTGAATTTTGAAAAAATGCAGGAAATGCGCTACGGCGAAAACCCGCATCAATCGGCGGCGTTCTACCGCGATACCCGTCATGTCGACGGTGCGCTGGCGAACTACAAACAGTTACAGGGCAAAGAGTTGTCTTACAACAACATCGCCGACGCCGATGTGGCCTGGGAATGCGTCAAGACTTTCAACGAAACCGCCTGCATCATCATCAAGCATGCCAATTCTTGCGGCGTTGCTATCGGCTGCAATCCGCTGGAAGCCTACAGCAAAGCGCTGAAAACCGATCCAATCTCAGCCTTTGGCGGCATCATTGCCTTCAATCGGGAACTCGATGGCAATGCTGCCGAAGCGATTGCCAAGCAATTCGTCGAAGTGATCATCGCACCATCGTTCACCGAGCAGGCCAAGCAGGTTTTTGCCGCCAAGCAGAATGTCCGCTTGCTGGAAATTCCGCTGGCGCATGGCATCAACTTCCACGATTTCAAGAGTGTCGGTGGCGGTTTGCTGGTGCAATCGCCAGATGCCCGCAATGTCGCATTGAGCGAATTGAAGGTGGTCAGCAAGAAGCAGCCAACCCAGCAACAATTGCAAGACTTGATGTTTGCCTGGCGCGTTGCCAAATTCGTCAAGTCGAATGCCATCGTATTCTGCAGTAACGGTATGACGCTCGGCGTTGGTGCCGGCCAGATGAGCCGGATAGATTCCGCTCGTATTGCCTCGATCAAGGCGCAAAACGCCGGTTTGTCGCTGGTTGACTCGGCAGTTGCTTCAGACGCATTCTTCCCGTTCCGCGACGGCCTGGATGTGGTGTTGGATGCCGGCGCGACTTGTGTGATTCAGCCTGGCGGTTCGATACGCGACCAGGAAGTTATTGATGCGGCTGACGAACATGGCGTCGTCATGCTGTTCACCGGTACCCGCCACTTCCGTCATTAAGAACGGCCGGAGATTGCCGGGCAGTCGATTTCTGGCTCGCTGGCGGCTCATATGTCTGATTCGGTGGCTAGGGTGGGCTTCTTGTGTCCACGCGGTCGCCGCGCTATGTCGCTCACCGGTTACCCTAACCTGCGGTCACGTCGTGCTCTCCTATGGGGGCACAAGTATCATATGAAAATCCTCGGCATCGATCCCGGACTTAGGACTACCGGCTTCGGTATTATCGATAAGCATGGCTATAGGCTCAGCTATGTCGCATCAGGCGCGATCAAGACGCCGGATGCCGATCTGCCAAAACGATTGAAGGTGATATTGGCAAGCGTTTCGGAAGTCATCCTTACTTACAGACCCGATTGCTCGGCCATCGAAAAAGTCTTCGTCAACGTCAATCCGGAATCTACGCTACTGCTCGGTCAGGCTCGCGGCGCGGCGATTTGTGCACTTGTCAGTGTTGATTTGCTCGTGGCCGAGTACACCGCGCTGCAGATCAAGCAGGCCGTGTCTGGGCATGGCAAGGCGCACAAGCAGCAGGTTCAGGATATGGTACAGCGCTTGCTGTTGTTGCCTGGTTTGCCCGGAACCGACGCTGCGGATGCGTTGGCGGTGGCGATTTGCCATGCGCACAGCGTCGATGCGTCGGCGCATTTAAGTGCATTGGCGCCCAGCCTAGCAAAAAAAGGTTTGCGCGTACGTGGTGGTCGTTTGATCGGCTAATTTGCTATCGCTTTCGACTGATATTCGACTGATATGTATTGTATTTTTATGTTTCTCAGTAGTTTTTCCTGTGGTCTTTCTATCCAAGCGTCCGCGTATTTTAATCTGTATCAACACTTTGCTAATTTCCTTCTTTGTCTACAATCTGTCGCATTTTGCGCCTCTGATAGCTATGTCAAATTGTGAATCATTAAGTCGCCGTGACTTAATCAGATACATCTATATGTCTAAGATCTAACTTTTACATCATCTGGTAAGTCATTCATTTATTTGATAGATGAATGTAATAGCCTTGTGGGGATATTTTTAAGTAATCTCGCTAAGTCATTGACTTTAATCGTATATTTTTCGTGATCCTGCTGTAAATGGCTTGACCTGGAATAGCGCATCCTCTAAAGTGGGGGAAAGTGTTTGTTTGTGGGGTATTTGATGATTCGCAAAGAATGCTTTTCCGAAATTTAGCAATTTATAAAAGGAACGTTTGCGGTGTTTCAAGGAGCCTCAGCATTAAGTCTCGATGCGAAAGGACGGATGGCTGTGCCGTCCAAGTATCGTGACGCGCTGATGGTTCAGTGTAAAAGCAGGTTGACGCTTACCAAACACCCGCATGATTGTCTGTTGCTGTTTCCGCGCCCGACCTGGGAGAGCCATCGCGAAAAAATAGCCGCTTGGCCGATGTCGGCGCGGGCCTGGCAACGGATTTTTCTGGGCAATGCGTCCGATGTCGAACTCGATTCCGCAGGACGGATCCTGGTCGCGCCGGAATTGCGCTCTGCGGTCGGCATGACGCGTGAGGTGATGTTGTTGGGCATGGGTAGCCATTTCGAGATTTGGGACACAGCTAAGCTGGCTGAAAGCGAGTCGCAGGCGGTCGCGGCTGGCATACCCGCAGTATTGAGTAACTTTTCGTTCTGATGGACTTGCCATGAATGAACAAGTGGTGCCCGAATTCCAGCACCACACAGTGTTGTTGGACGAGGCTGTCGGTTGGCTGGCAATTGATCGGGTGCGGGTCGATGGTGTTTATGTCGATGGCACTTTCGGGCGTGGCGGACATAGCCGTAAGATTCTCAAAAGTCTGGGGCCGCGCGGCCGCCTGATCGCTTTCGACAAAGACCCGCAGGCAATCGCTATCGCCGCCGCGATTACCGATCCGCGTTTTGAGATTGTGTACGGCAGCTTCGCCACGATGGCGCAGGCGTTGCAGGAAAAAGGGATTGAAAAGGTCGATGGCGTCCTACTGGATTTGGGGATTTCGTCGCCGCAAGTAGACGATGCCAGCCGCGGCTTCAGTTTTCGTGCTGATGGCCCGCTCGACATGCGAATGGATACGAAGTGTGGCATGTCGGCAGCGGAATGGTTGGCAATCGCGGATGAACAAACAATCGAAAAGGTGGTACGTGATTATGGGGAGGAACGGTTTGCTGTTCAGATTGCAAAGGCGATTGTTGCTGGCCGCGCAGTCCGGCCAATTACTGGCACACGACAACTTGCCCAGATCGTGGCAGGCGCCGTCAAGACCCGTGAGAAGGACAAAGACCCGGCCACTCGGACCTTTCAGGCTATACGAATTTTCATTAATCAAGAGCTTGAAGAACTCGAGGTAGTACTGGACCAGGCTTTTCGGCAAATGGCCGAGCAAGGGAGATTAGTCGTGATCAGCTTTCATTCGCTGGAAGACCGGATCGTAAAGCAGTTCATAGCCTCCAAAGTCAGACTGCCGCAGCCTGATCGTCGTCTGCCGATTCGTGCCGTCGATCTGCCGCAGCCGGAAATGAAACTGCTGGCGCGGATCAAGCCTTCCGCCACCGAAGTCGCGGAAAATCCGCGCGCGCGCTCGGCCATCATGCGGGTCGGCGAGTGCCTGTCTGGTGTTGCATTTTCCGGAGCGGATCAGTGAGCGGGCGCCTCAATTTTGTCCTGGCGCCGGCTCTGTTGATATGCGCATTGGCGCTGGTCACCGCCCAGTATCAGGCGCGTCGGTTGTTCATTGAGCTGGAGCGTTCGGCTAGCCAGTCGCGTCAGTTGGACATCGAGTGGGCTCAGCTTCAGCTCGCTCAGTCGACTCTAGGCAAGAACGCCAGGATTGAGGTCAGCGCGATCCGTGATCTGCACATGGTGCCGTTGACGCCGGTGCGTATCCAATATCTGACGGTGGGGAGAGAATGACGCGCAACTCTCCACGTACGTCTCACACAGCACGCGTCGCTGCTGGCAAAGGCGTGCCGTTTTCATCGAGCCCAGTCCTGAAAGTCAAATTGCCTGTATGGCGCTCGCGTGTCGTGTTGTTTGCCTTGTTCGCAGCGTTCCTGATTCTGGTTGTAAGGGCGCTGTGGCTGCAGGGCATGTCCACCGATTTTCTGCAGAAGCAAGGTGCCTCGCGCTATGCGCGTACGCTGGAATTGCCGGCCACACGGGGCAAGATCCTCGATCGTAACGGCCAGGTACTGGCATCCTCTGTGCCGGTCAAAGCGATCTGGGCAATTCCCGACGATGTCAAAGATGCGCCGAAGGAAAAATTGCAGGCACTGGCCAAGCTGCTTGATATGAGCGATGCTGAGTTGGTCAAGAAGCTCGACTCAGATCGTAATTTCGTCTATCTCAAGCGCCAGGTCGAGCAGGAAACGTCCGATAAGATCATTAAGCTCGGCATCGATGGTATCGAAACCCGTAAGGAATATAAGCGATTCTATCCTGAAGGCGAGGTAATGGCACATGTGATCGGCTTTACCGATGTGGAAGATGCCGGCCAGGATGGCATGGAGCTATCGCAGCAAAAGACGTTGGCTGGCACCACCGGCAGTCGGCGCGTGATTAAGGACCGGCTCGGTCGCATCGTCGAAGATATCGAGGCGGTCAAGGAGCCGCACGACGGCAAGGATTTGGTGTTGTCGATTGACAGCAAGATCCAGTACATCGCCTTCACCCAACTTAAGGAGGCGGTGGAGAAGTCCAAGGCTAAGGCGGGTGGCATTGTCGTGATCGACGCCAAGAGTGGAGAGTTGCTGGCGCTCGCCAACCTGCCCAGCTATAATCCTAACGATCGCTCGGTGCTGACCGGCGCGCAATTGCGCAACCGTGTGATGACCGATACCTTCGAGCCGGGTTCGACCTGGAAACCGTTCACCATTGCCCTGGCGCTTGATACCAATCGGGTACAGGCCACCACGACCTTCCAGGTACCTGACAAGATGATCATCGGCACCGCCACTATCGGCGATGCGCATCCGCATGGTTTGCTGACTATGAGCGTGGCGCAGATCATTCAGAAATCATCCAATCTCGGCACCGCGCAGATCGCATTGAAGATGCCGGCCGAGGAAATGTGGGAAATGTTTACTACCGTCGGTCTCGGCCAGCAGCCAAAATTAGGTTTCCCTGGCGCAGTTGCGGGGCGCGTGCGTCCAGCCAAATCCTGGCGTCCGATCGAGCAGGCGACCATGAGCTATGGTCATGGCATTTCAGTGTCTCTGATTCAGATGGCGCATGCCTATACGATTTTTGCGCGCAACGGCGACCTGATCCCGTTGTCGTTTCAGGCAGTCACCGAGCCGCCGGTCGGCCAGCGGGTGGTTTCTGAAAAGACCGCGCTGACCATGCGTGCGATGCTGGAAAGAGTCACTGCGCCAGGCGGTACCGCGCCGAAAGCGCAGGTGCCAGGCTATCGAGTTGGCGGAAAAACCGGTACTGCGTACAAAATTGAGGGCGGCAAATACGTCCGGAAATATATCGCTGACTTTGTCGGCTTTGTGCCAGCTTCCGACCCGCGCCTGATCATCGCTGTCATGATTGATGAACCTAGCGTCGGTTCCCATTACGGTGGCGATGTTGCCGCGCCGGTGTTTGCGATGGTCGCCGCGAATGCGCTGCGGACCTTGAATGTGCCACCAGACACCAGTGTTACGGACATTATCATCCCCACAGATGGCCCGCAGGAGGGCTTGTGATGATGCATAAAATATCGCAGCTGCAGGATGTACGTCAATGGCTGGCCCGAGTCATCCAGGTCGGTGCGGAGGTGGTTTCCGATTCTCGCAGGGTTAAGCCCGGCGATGTGTTCTTTGCCTACCCTGGTGACGTCGCCGATGGCCGCGCGTACATAGCGCAGGCCTTGAAAAATGGTGCATCTGCGGTGCTGTATGAGACGACTGATTTTAGTTGGGATGTGTCATGGAACGCGCCGCACTTGGCGGTAGCTGATCTCAAGGCGCTCGCCGGCCCGATTGCGAATGACTTTTATCGCCAACCTGATCAGGATATGCAGATCATTGCGGTTACCGGAACCAATGGCAAGACATCGTGTACGCAATGGCTCGGACATGCATTGTCGCACTTGGGTCAGACCACTGGTGTGATCGGTACGCTTGGCGTTGGGACTTTCGCCCAAGGCCAGCGAGGCGAGTTCGTGGAAACTGGCTATACCACGCCCGATGCGGTCTTGCTGCAGCGGGCGCTGGCCGACATGCGTAACAAAGGGGTCGGTACGTTGGCCATTGAAGCGTCGTCGATCGGCCTGGATCAGGGGCGCATGAACGGCATGCATGTTGATATCGCTCTGTTCACCAACTTCACGCGTGACCATCTGAATTATCACGGCGACGAGCAACATTACGAAGTGGCTAAACGCAGCTTGTTCGACTGGCCCGGACTGCAACAGGCAGTACTGAATCTTGATGATGCGATGGGCTTGCGTCTAGTGACGTACCTGCAACAGACCAAAGCGACGCTCCCCTTGATTGGCTACACCTTGGGTAATACGGCTACGTCAGGCGTAGCGGTATTACGCGCCTCGGCGATCCGCACCAACGCCAGTGGAATGGCATTTCATGTCGATTCTCTATTCGGTTCCGGCCAGGTCAAAATCCAGCTAGTCGGATTGTTCAATGTCAGTAATGCATTGGGTATACTCGGTGTATTGCTCGCAAAAGGCATTGCGTGGGATGCGGCGCTCAAGGCGATTGAACTGTTAGTCGCGGTGCCGGGTCGGTTACAGCAATTCGGTGGGCGCGACGCGCCACTGGTTGTTATCGATTATGCACATACGCCGGATGCCCTGGCGAAAGCATTGAGTGCCTTGCGTCAGGTCGCTCAGCGACGCAACGGCGAGTTGTGGTGCGTGTTCGGTTGCGGCGGCGATCGGGACCCTGGCAAGCGGCCGCAGATGGGTGCTGTCGCGGAATTGGCGGATCATGTTATTGTCACCAGCGACAATCCTCGTAGCGAGGATCCGGGCGCCATCATTGCCCAGACCATGGTCGGAATGAGACAGCCGCAAAACGCCAAGGTATTTGAAGATCGCGCTGCCGCAATCTTGTGGTCTGTATGCCATGCCGGTAAGGCCGATGTGGTGCTGTTGGCTGGTAAGGGCCATGAAACTTATCAGGAAATAAAAGGAAAGAAATTGCTGTTCTTGGATGCCGATCACGCCGCCGTTGCTCTTGCTGCGCGGTCTACGACGAAGGGAGTCCAGGCATGAACGTATCATTGGCCCAATTGCAATCCTGGCTTGGCCTGGCGACGGTTGCTGATGAACGGAACGACGCCAACTTGAAGATCAGCGGTTTGTCCACGGATAGCCGCGCGGTGACCGCCGGCAATTTGTTTGTTGCATTGCGCGGCGAATATTTCGATGCGCACGATTTTCTCGATCAGGCCATCGTCAAAGGTGCCACAGCAGTGTTGGTCGAGCGCGTGACGGCCGAGCTGCCTGTGCCGGCGCTGGTTGTCCCCGATACGCGCGTCGCCTTGGGGGTGATAGCCAATCGTTGGCGCCGTCAATTTATGTTGCCGCTGATTGCCGTCACCGGCAGCAACGGCAAGACTACCGTCAAGGAAATGATCGCTGCGATCCTGATGGCGGCGTTTGGCGCTGATCAGGCATTGGCGACGCGTAGCAATTTCAATAATGAGATCGGCTTGCCGTTAACCTTGCTGCGGCTCGATGGCTACCACCGGGCGGCGGTGGTTGAGCTCGGCATGAATCATCCTGGCGAAATCGCGGTGCTGACCGCGATTGCTGAGCCGTTTGTGGCCTTGGTTAACAATGCTCAGCGCGAGCATCAGGAATTCATGGCCAGCGTGGCGGCTGTTGCCGAAGAAAATGGTAATGTGATTCGCGGCTTGCCGGCAAATGGCATCGCCGTCTATCCGGCTGACGATCCGTGCACCGGCTTGTGGCGAGGCTATGCCGCCAACAAGGTCGGTAGCATCACGTTCGGGCTGAGTCGGGATGCGGATGTCAGCTGCAGTTATGCTGTTGCAGCAGATGGCTTCGGCAGCGAACTGGCGGTTACCGCTAGGACTGTCGCCGGTATCCGAAAATTCGCAGTGAGCCTGGCTGCCGCCGGCGAGCACAATGTGCGCAATGCGCTAGCAGCGATTGCATGTACGTTGGCAATTGACGTCGAAATTGCAGCGATCAAGCGCGGCCTGGAGTCGTTCCTCCCGGTCAGCGGTCGGCTGCAGCGCAAACTGGCTACGCTTGCCGGTTGTGGCGGAGCACTGGTCATCGACGACACTTACAACGCCAATCCGGATTCGGTACGGGCTGCGATCGATGTGCTGGGGCAGGCGCCGCAAGATGCTCCGCGCTTGCTAGTGCTGGGGGATATGGGCGAAGTCGGAAAGGAAGGCCGCAAGTTCCATCACGAAATTGGCGCCTATGCCCATCAGTGTGGTATTAGTCAATTATTCACGCTGGGCGACATGGCTGCTGACGCCAGCGCTGCGTTCGGCCCGCAGGCACAACATTTTGTCGACATCGTAGCGTTGCTAGTCGAGTTAGATGCCGCCATGACACCGGATACCACGATGCTGATCAAAGGGTCACGCTTCATGAAAATGGAGCGTGTAGTTCAGCATCTGGTCGGTACAACTTCCGAGGAGATTCGCTAATATGCTGCTTTGGATGGCACAAACTTTTCAGCAGGAATTCAGTTTTCTGCGCGTATTCAGATTCATTACGTTCCGCGCGGTGTTCGCGACGTTGACGGCGTTGATGATCGGGCTGATCGCCGGACCAGGAGTGATCCGCATGCTGGCTCGTTTGAAAGTCGGGCAGGCGGTACGTAACGATGGCCCGCAAACGCATTTGATTAAATCTGGCACGCCTACTATGGGTGGCGTGCTGATCCTGATCGCGATCGGCATTTCGACTTTGTTGTGGAGTGACCTGAGTAATCGTTTTGTCTGGATTGTCCTGATCGCGACATTGGGTTTTGGTGCCATCGGATGGGTCGACGATTATCGCAAGGTGGTCTACAAGAACCCGAACGGCATGCGTTCACGCGAAAAATATTTCTGGCAATCGGTGATCGGCGTTTTTGCGGCAGTCTATCTGGCGTTCTCGGTGTCGGCGCCGAACAACACCCAGGTCTGGGATCTGTTCCTGGTCTGGGTCGAATCCGGATTCAATCTGGATTTGCCGCCAAAAGCCGACTTGATCGTGCCGTTTTTTAAGACTGTCAGCTATCCGCTCGGGGTCTGGGGTTTCATGGGATTGACCTATTTCGTCATCGTCGGCACCAGCAATGCGGTGAACCTGACCGATGGTCTGGATGGCTTGGCGATCATGCCGACTGTCATGGTAGGGGCAGCGCTTGGATTGTTCGCCTATCTGACCGGTAATGTGACTTTCGCCAAATACCTGTTGATACCGCATATTCCAGGTGCCGGTGAACTGCTCATCTTTTGTGGCGCGATGGCCGGTGCCGGGCTTGCTTTCCTTTGGTACAACGCCTATCCGGCCCAGGTATTCATGGGTGACGTTGGCGCGCTCGCATTGGGTGGCGCGCTGGGTACCGTTGCCGTCATTGTGCGCCAGGAAATCGTCCTGTTCATTATGGGCGGCATTTTTGTGATTGAAACGTTGTCGGTGATGTTGCAGGTAATATATTTCAAGTACACCAAAAAGCACTTTGGCGTCGGCCGTCGCGTATTGCTGATGGCGCCGTTGCACCATCACTATGAACAAAAAGGTTGGAAGGAGACGCAGGTTGTGGTGCGTTTCTGGATCATCTCGATGATGCTGGTGTTGTTTGGACTTTCAACTTTGAAATTAAGGTAGTGAGTCGCAGTAATGAACTATACGGGTAAACATGTTCTGGTATTGGGCTTGGGCGAATCGGGCCTGGCATCCGCATTTTGGCTGGCACATTGCGGCGCCACCGTGCGCGTCGCCGATACGCGCAGTGCACCGGAACGCTTGCCGTTGTTGTTGCAGGCAATCCCGGCAGTGGAATTTGTCGCCTCCGGCGACGGCGGGGGTTTTGCCTCCAGCCTGTTGGACGGCATCGATTTTGCGGTGACCAGCCCGGGTTTGGCGCCAAGCCGCGAATTGAAGGATATTCTGCCGGCTGCGACAGACCGCAATATTCCGGTTTGGGGCGAGATCGAAGTGTTTTCGCAAGCGTTGTCGGCGTTGCGCGAGAGCCGGGGCTATGTGCCTAAAGTGATCGCCATTACCGGCACCAACGGCAAGACGACCGTTACCAGACTGACCGGCCTGTTGTGCGAACGCGCTGGCTTGACGGTGCAGGTGGCCGGCAATATCAGCCCGGCTGCGCTCGATGTATTGCGCAGCGTGCTGAAAAAAGACGCGCTGCCGCAGGTCTGGGTGCTGGAGCTGTCGAGTTTCCAGTTGCATGCAACTTGCAGCCTGCAAGCCGATGCCGCGACCATCCTGAACATTAGCCAGGATCATCTCGAATGGCATGGCGATATGGAATCGTATGTCGCCCACAAGGCGAACATTTTCGGCGCCAACACTATTCGCGTACTGAATCGTGACGATCCATTGACCATGCAATTCAAGAACGGCAGCAGCCTCAGCTTTGGCTTTGACGAGCCGCACGAAGGCGATTGTTTTGGCTTAATTAGCGATAACGGTATGCAATGGCTGTCGGTGGCGGTGCCGGACGACGAAGAGGAGTGTGTGGGGAAACGCCATAGTAAAAAAGAACAGCTGGCACTGCTTCCTGTCACGCTCAAGCGCTTGATGCCGACCGATGCGCTGCGTGTTCGTGGTCGTCACAATGCGGCGAATGCGTTGGCAGCGCTAGCATTATGTCGTGCCATCGGTTTGCCTTTTGCGCCGTTGTTGCATGGTTTGCGCGATTATCACGGCGAACCGCATCGGATTGAGTTGGTCGCTACCATTGGCGGTGTCGAATATTACGACGACAGCAAGGGAACCAATGTTGGCGCGACGGTAGCGGCACTGAACGGCCTCGGTCGCGGCTCGGATGGTGATGGCAATGCCAGCCGCTTGTTGCTGATCGCCGGTGGCGAAGGTAAGGGACAAGATTTTGCTCCCCTAGCGGAGCCACTGGCAGTCTACGGTCGCGTGCTGCTGCTAATCGGCCGCGATGCCACGGCAATCCGTGCGGCCGTAGCCAGCTGTCTGGAAACTACCGGAATTGAGATTGTCGCCTGCGCTACGTTGAAGCAAGCCGTCACGCGTGCTACCGAGCTGGCCCAACCCGGCGATGTCGTATTACTGTCACCTGGTTGTGCAAGTTTCGATATGTTCCGCAATTACGAGCACCGCGCGCAGGTGTTCGTCGATGCGGTGCGTGAGCTAGCGTTGTTGCGCGGCGAGGTTGAACTATGAAATTCGCCTTTCCCTTATTTTCAGAGAAATCTACGGCTGCGTCAGCGGCGCGGTCGCCAGATAGCCAGAAACTTGGTGTTCAGCGTTCGAAAATGATGGAATACGACCAACCACTGGTTTGGGTGGTTGTGTTGCTGATGCTGTTCGGCTTGGTGATGGTATATTCGGCCTCGATCGCGCTACCCGATTCGCCCAAGTATGCGAACTATACGAATTATCACTTCCTGGTGCGACAAGCGATTTTCATCTGCGTCTCGCTGGTTGCCGGAATGCTGACGTTTCATATACCGATTGCGACCTGGCAGCGTTGGGCGCCATACCTGTTTGTGATCACGCTGATTCTGCTGGCAGCGGTGCTTGTGCCCGGCTTGGGTCGCGGTGCTAATGGCGCCAAGCGCTGGCTGTCGTTTCGTGTCTTCAACCTGCAACCGTCGGAATTAATGAAGCTGTTCATCGTTCTGTATGCCGCCAATTACACGGTGCGCAAACAGCACGTGATGCATAAACTGACCAAGGGGTTTCTGCCGATGACTGCCGCGGTCGGGCTGGTTGGCCTATTGCTGATGCTGGAGCCGGATCTCGGCGCACTTGGCGTGATTGTCTGTATTGTCATGGGTATCCTGTTTCTCGGCGGCATCAATGGTATCTGGTTCGGCGGCATCGGTGTGATGTTGGCGGGGATATTTACGATGGTGATCTGGTTGTCGCCATGGCGTCGTGAACGGATTTTCGCTTATTTGAATCCATGGGCGGAAGAAAATGCATTGGGCAAGGCTTATCAATTATCTCATTCCCTGATCGCCTTTGGACGCGGTGAATTGTTTGGAGTCGGTCTCGGCGCCAGCGTCGAGAAGCTGCATTATTTGCCGGAAGCGCATACCGACTTTTTGCTGGCGGTGATCGGCGAAGAATTAGGCTTCGCCGGCGTGCTAGTTGTCGTCATGCTGTTCTATTGGATCATCAAGCGCTTATTTGAAATCGGCCGCCAGGCGATTGCAATGGAGCAGACTTTTGCCGGTCTGACCGCCAAAGGGATCGGCATCTGGATCGGTGTGCAGACGTTCATCAATATGGGCGTCAATCTCGGTTTGCTGCCTACCAAGGGATTGACTTTGCCGTTGATGAGCTACGGCGGATCTGGGGTGTTGATCAATTGCATCGGCCTGGCGATTTTGCTGCGCATCGATTATGAAAACCGGGTTCTGATGCGCGGAGGACGCGCATGACATCGAACATGAAACGTCTGGTTATCATGGCCGCAGGGACTGGCGGCCATATATTCCCGGGATTGGCGATTGCCGACACCATGCGCGCGCGCGGTTGGCAAGTAAGCTGGCTGGGTACGACGCATGGCATGGAGTCCGACCTGGTGCCGCAGCATGGTATCGAGATGGACAAGATCGTGTTCGCCGGCTTGCGTGGTAATGGCATGGCGCATACGCCGCGCGGCATTTGGCGCATGTTGCTGAGTTTTCCCACCTGTTTCCGTATCCTCGCTCGACGTCAGGCCGATGTGGTGCTGGGCATGGGTGGCTACGTTACGGTGCCGGGCGGCGCAATGGCGCGCTTGCGCGGCGTGCCGTTGGTATTGGTGAATGCCGATGCTGCCTTGCTGTTGTCGAACAAGACCCTGGCACCGTTGGCAAAACGAGTGCTGTTCGGTTTTCCTGCGGATTTCGGCTGGGCCGCTAGCAAGGCGCTGGTCACCGGCAACCCGGTGCGCAAGGAAATCATGGCGTTGTCATTGCCTGGGCAGCGTTACTGTGGGCGCAGCGGTCCTTTGCATTTGCTGGTGGTGGGCGGCAGCCTTGGTGCGAAAGCGTTGAACGATTGCTTGCCTGGGGCGTTGGCCTTGATTCCAACTGGATTGCGGCCCAGCATCACGCATCAATCCGGCAAGCAGCATATCGATGCGTTGCGCAGCGCCTATGCATCAGTAGGCGTGACGGCCGAGGTGGTGGCGTTTATCGATGACATGCCGCGCCGTTATACCGATGCCGATCTGGTGATCTGTCGTGCCGGTGCCATCACGGTATCGGAGTTGACCGCCGCCGGCGTCGCAAGCGTGTTGGTGCCGTTGGTGGTATCGACCACCTCGCATCAGCGTGACAATGCGAAATGGATGGCGAGCCAGAAGGCAGCGATCCATTTGCCGCAAACAGAATTGAATAAAGAACGCTTAGCTGCGTTGTTGACGCGGCTCTCGCGCGAGGACTGCCAGACAATGGCGCAGGCAGCATATGGAAACGGCCGACGCGATGCAAATCAAGCCATCGCGCAGGTTCTTGAAGAATTAGCGGGTACGCAGCATGAAACATAAAGTTAAAAATATCCATTTCGTCGGCATCGGCGGCAGCGGCATGAACGGCATTGCTGAAGTGCTGCTAAATCTCGGTTACACGGTTTCTGGTTCCGATCTGGGCGACAACGCGGCCACCCGTCGTCTGGCTAGTCTTGGTGCCAAGATCAGCAGAGGCCATGCCGCCGCGAATATCGGTCAGGCTCATGTGATCGTCACATCGACCGCAGTGCAGGCAGATAACCCCGAGGTCATCGCTGCATGCGAGAAGCATATTCCGATCGTGCCGCGCGCGGTTATGCTGGCCGAGCTGATGCGCCTGAAGCGCGGCATCGCGATTGCCGGTACCCATGGCAAAACCACTACCACCAGTCTAGTGGCTAGCGTGCTGGCGCAGGGTGGCCTGGATCCGACGTTCGTGATCGGTGGCCGCTTGACGAGTGCCGGCGCCAACGCCAAGCTGGGTTCAGGCGATTTCATTGTGGCTGAAGCCGATGAGTCGGATGCCTCGTTCCTGAACTTGTCGCCCGTGATCGAGGTGATCACCAATATCGATGCCGATCATATGGAAACCTATGATCACGATTTCGGTAAGTTGAAGCAGGCGTTTGTCGAATTCACTCAGCGTCTACCATTCTACGGCATCGCGGTGTTGTGCATGGATGATGCCAATGTGCGTGCAATTATGCCGCAGATCTCCAAGTTGATCACCACCTATGGTTTTCATGCCGATGCCGATGTACGCGCCATCGATGCCAAGGCGGTCGCCGGTCATATGCAATTCACGGTAATGCAAAAAGGCTATCCGGCGATGCCTATCAGCTTGAATCAGCCTGGTATGCACAACATTCAGAATGCTTGCGCGGCGATTGCGATTGCGCGCGAACTAGGCGTCGCAGACGCGGCGATCCAGCAAGCCCTGACCGAATTCAACGGTGTCGGACGGCGGTTCACCCGTTACGGCGAAATAAAACTGCAAGACGTTGCGGGCAATCCGAACGGTGATTTCTTACTAGTCGACGACTATGGCCACCATCCGGCAGAAACCGCTGCGACGATCGCGGCAGCGCGCGGCGCCTATCCCGGGCGACGCTTGGTGCTGGCGTTTCAGCCGCACCGCTATACCCGGACCCGTGATTTGTTCGAGGATTTTGTCAAGGTTCTGTCGACAGTCGATGTACTGGTGTTAGCCGAAATTTACGCCGCTGGCGAGTCACCGATTGTCGCCGCAGACGGGCGTGCGCTGGCGCACGCGTTACGGGTTGCCGGTATGAACGAACTGGTGTTCGTCAAAGATATCGACGACATGCCAACCTCGGTCATGAACATTGTGCGCGATGGCGATGTGGTGATGACCATGGGAGCCGGTTCGATTAGCGGCGTGCCGGCCAAGTTGGCGCAACTGACAGAACAATGAGCGTGAGTTAAGAGATGAATGAAAAAATGACAGGCAAGCAATTCGGAAAAGTTGGCGTACTGTTGGGCGGCCGTTCGGCCGAGCGCGAAGTTTCTATCATGTCTGGCAACGGCGTGCTGAAGGCGTTAAAAAGCCATGGTGTCGATGCCCATCTGTTTGATACGGGTGAGCGCGGTCTGTCGGAACTGGCGGCGGAAAGATTTGATCGCGTGTTCATTGCGTTGCATGGCCGTTACGGGGAAGATGGCACACTGCAAGGCGCACTGGAGCAGCTCGGTATCCCTTATACCGGACCGGGCGTGATGGCGTCAGCGATTGCAATGGACAAGGTGATGACCAAGCGTATCTGGTGCAGCATGGATTTGCCAACGCCGCAATTCATGGTGTTGGATGCGCACAGCGTCACCCGTAAAGAATTGCGTTTGGTGCCGGATGTGCTTGGCTTGCCGTTGATGCTGAAGGCGTCGCGCGAAGGTTCGACCATCGGCATCAGTAAGGTGGCCGGTTATTCCGATATGGGCGAAGGTTTTGTCCTGTGCACCAAATACGATGAGGTAGTGTTGGCCGAGGAATTTGTTCGTGGCCGTGAACTGACCGTGCCGGTGTTGGGCGCGGGTCGCACTGCGCGAGCGTTGCCTATCGTCGAGATTCGGGCGCCAGAAGGTAATTACAATTATCAGAACAAATATTTTACCGACGACACCAAGTATTTCTGCCCTGCGCCGTTGGGTGCTACATTGACCGATCGCATAAAGTCGCTGGCAGTGCAGGCTTACAAGGCGATCGGATGCGAGGGTTGGGCGCGTGTGGATTTCATGTTGCGCGATACGGATAACGAACCATTCTTGATCGAGATCAATACTTCGCCCGGCATGACTGGCCACTCGCTGGTGCCAATGGCGGCCAAAGCCGAGGGCATTAGTTACGAAGATTTGTGCCTTGAAATACTGACTTTTGCAGCGCTTGAGCTGAAACCTGGCACAGATTGGAGGCCGGGGTGGGCTGTAAGTAAGACTGATGTGAAGATTCAAAGAAATACCTAACGATTCAGGCGATAAGGTCGATAACCATGTGGCAAGACATCAAAATGCTGAACGCAATCTCCAACGCCTTGCTGGGTTTCGCTGTGCTTGCATTATTGGGCGCCGGCATCTGGTGGTTGGCGCAGCGGCCGATGTTCACGTTGAAGGAAATCCGTGTTGAAGGCATCGGGCACAGCGAGTTGCGGCGGGTCAATCCGTTGATCATCCGCGGCAGCGCACTGCCGCGGATCAAGGGCAATTTCTTTACCGTCAATCTTGATGCGGTGCGCGTCGCCTTCGCATCGGTGCCGTGGGTGCGCAAGGCGTCGGTGCAGCGCGAATGGCCGAATAAGCTGATCGTAATGATTGAAGAACATCAGCCGCTGGCGACCTGGGACGATGACGGACGTTTACTGTCGGCGCATGGCGATTTGTTTACTGCGAATCTGGATGAGGCAGAAGAGGACGGCGAGTTGCTGTGTCTTTCCGGTCCGAATGGCAGTGAAAAGGATGTGGTGGCGCGCCTGGCGGATTTTCGCCGCTGGTTTGGGCCGATTGATTTGAATCCCGTAGAGGTCGATTTATCGAGCCGATATGCGTGGAGCCTCAAGCTGGACAACGGCATGACCGTGGAGCTGGGACGAGAGCAAAACAAGGATACGTTGAAAGATCGTGTGGAGCGGCTGGTGCAGGTTTATCCGCAATTGAAGTCACGTTTGCAGGGCCGGATTGAAAGTGTGGATATGCGGTATCCGAATGGCTTGGCGCTGAAGGCGAGCGGTTTGTCGGACGGATTGGGAAGCCAGGAAAAATAAGCGAAACATTATGACAAAAGACGCAAAAAATTTGATAGTCGGACTCGACATCGGCACCTCCAAGGTGGTGGCCGTGGTAGCCGAGGTATTGGTGGATGGACGCCACGAAGTCATCGGACTGGGGCAGGCGGAATCAAAGGGCCTGAAAAAAGGCGTGGTTGTCAACATTGAAGCCACCGTCGAATCGATCCAGAGAGCGTTGGAAGAAGCCGAGTTGATGGCCGACTGCAAAATCCGCAACGTTTATACTGGAATAGCCGGCAGTCACATTCGCAGTTTTAATTCGAGCGGCATGGTGGCGATCAAGGACAAAGAAGTCAGCGCAGCCGATGTCTCGCGCGTTATAGAAACGGCGAAGGCGGTCAACATCCCAACCGACCAACAATTGCTGCATACGGTGCCGCAGGAATTTATTGTCGACAGCCAGGAGGATGTACGCGAACCGATCAGCATGAGCGGAATCCGACTTGAAGTTAAGGTGCACATCGTCACCGGTGCGGTTTCTGCGGTGCAGAACATCGTCAAGTCCATCCGTCGTTGCGGGCTGGAGGTGTCGGACTTGATCCTGCAGCCGATGGCGTCTGCCGATGCAGTGCTAACACCGGATGAAAAAGAATTGGGCGTGGTACTGGTCGATATCGGCGGCGGCACTACTGACGTCGCGGTGTTTACTGAAGGCGCGATCCGGCATACCGCCGTGATTCCGATTGCTGGGGATCAGATTACTAACGATATCGCGATGGCGTTACGCACACCGACCGCCGAAGCAGAGGAAATCAAGTTGCGCTACGGCGTGGCCAAGCAAATTCTGGCTGATCCGGGCGAGATGCTGGAAGTGCCGGGATTGGGCGATCGCAATCCGCGCACCTTGTCGCGTCAGGCGCTGGCAGCAGTGATTGAGCCGCGCGTCGAGGAGCTGTTTGCGCTGGTGCACCAGGTGGTGCGTGAGTCGGGCTACGAAGAAGTGCTGTCGAGCGGTGTAGTGCTGACTGGCGGTTCGTCGATGATGTCGGGCATGATTGAGCTGGCCGAGGATATCTTTCTGAAGCCGGCGCGTCTGGGGACCCCGGAGTATCACGGCCAACTAGCCGATGTGGTGCGTAGTCCACGTTATTCGACGGTGTTGGGTTTGCTGTTGGAAGCCAAGAAGCAATACTTGCGCGGCTATATCGTGACACGCCAGGAGGGTTCTGCGAAAGCGATCTGGCAGCGCATGAAGGAATGGGTGTTGGGAAATTTTTAATGCCTAGAATCATGGCAGGATAGAAATTAATAATCTTTCGAAGCACGGCGAATTTCACTTCCCTTTCCGCTCTGTGCCCAAGTGACCAGATAGTAGATAAAACTTTGAAGAAATAAAGAATATCGGTAGGATGAAGTTGATGGGCCACGGTAAGTCTTGGCAAGTTGTTCTGCCCATGCGTTACCAGACTGAGTCGTGCAAAGGAGCTTGATGTGACGTGCGGACTCAGGGTGCCAACTCTGCCAGATGCGATTTGCAGTTTTGCAAAGAATGGCCGCTTATTATGATGTATATTTGTATATTTGGTTAATTTTTTATTTTTAATGTTGTTTGTATAAAGTTGTAGCATTCGGTTGCTAGGACTCGCAGCGCGTTATGCCTAGCAACCGAATGCTACAACTTTATGAGGAAATATCATGGAAATCGATATGCTTGACAATGCAACTTTGGGTACCGTGATTAAAGTCGTCGGCGTCGGTGGTGCTGGCGGCAACGCGGTTCAACATATGATCAATAAAGGGGTGTCGGGGGTTGAGTTCATTGCGGCCAATACCGACGCACAGGCGCTCAAACAATCGAAGGCACATAACGTCATTCAGATCGGCGACACTGGCCTTGGTGCGGGCATGAAGCCTTCGGTTGGCCGTCAACTGGCTGAAGAATCGCGTGGCCGTATCGAAGATGCATTGCGTGGCGCTCACATGGTGTTCATCGCTGCCGGAATGGGCGGCGGCACCGGCACCGGCGCCGCGCCGGTGGTGGCACAGATTGCCAAGGAGCAAGGTGCGTTGACCGTAGCGGTGGTATCGAAGCCGTTCTCGTACGAGGGACAGAAATGCATGGACATCGCCGACGAAGGTCTGGAAGCGTTGTCTCAGCATGTCGATTCACTGATCATTATTCTCAACGAGAAGCTCGAAGAGATTTATGAAGACGACAGCATGATGGAGTGGCTGCAACACGCCGATGACGTGCTCAATAACGCGGTTGCCGGCATTTCTGAAATAATTAATGTGCCTGGTCACATCAACGTCGATTTCAACGATGTCAAGACCATCATGGGCGAGCAAGGCAAGGCTATGATGGGAACTGCCACTGCATCCGGCGTCGATCGTGCGCGCCTGGCAGCCGAGCAGGCGGTTGCTTCGCCGCTGCTGGATGGTATCGATCTGTCCGGCGCGCGCGGCGTGCTGGTTAACGTCACTGCCAGCCGCAGCCTAAAGGGTAAGGAAATCAAGGAAGTCATGGCGGCCGTACGTGCTTTTGCTGCACCGGATGCGTCTATCGCGCAAGGTATCGCCTACGATGAAACAATGGGCGACGATATCCGCGTGACGGTGGTTGCCACTGGCCTGGGCCGCACGCGCAAGGGGGTGCAGTTGGTGCAAGCGCCGATGATGCGTACCGGTACCCATAATGAGGCGATGATGCAGTATGGTCAGACATCGGTTGGTCACGGCAGCTCGTCGTTCGAAAGCATGAAGGCGCCGGCGGTATGGCGTCGCGAGTCGGCTTCCGATACTGTGCGTGCATTGGAAAAAAACGGAATGGAAATCTACGACATCCCGGCCTTCCTGCGCAAACAGGCGGACTAAGTTGATGGATTGAGCCAATATATGCAATACGCCGGTCTGAGCTGCTGGGGTATCTAGCCCGTATCAATGGCTTTGTTCTGCGTGAATATGCGGAACAAGGCATACTGCGGATTCCGCGTCGCAAAACGCGACGTTTTCTTTTGTGGATTTCATTCATCACTATTCGGAGGCTGCCAAAATTTGATCGTGTGGCTTGCGGCATGCTCGACTATCCTGTTGCATTCTGCGTTCATAGTAGGAGTTTTCGAGATGCCGCTAAGGTTAGCTCGACAGGTTTTGTAGGTCTCGGTCACCTAGGCAAGGATTCATCATGACTATCAAAATCGGCGATTGCGTACCGGAAGGAAAATTAGCAGAATTTATTGGAACCGAGACTGCGGGTTGTTCACTCGGACCAAACTCGTTTAACGTCAGTGATCTAGTCAAGGGCAAGAAAATTGTGTTGTTCGCCGTTCCAGGCGCATTCACCCCGACTTGTTCCGACAAGCATCTGCCGGGCTATATCCAGCACGCCGCCGCATTCAAGGCCAAGGGTGTCGATGAAATATGGGCGATCTCGGTCAACGACGCATTCGTCATGGGGGCATGGGGCCGCGACCAGAAGGCCACGGGCATCGTTCGTTTGCTGGCCGACGGCAATGCCGATTTCGTCAGGGCGCTTTGTCTGGATGCCGATCTCAGCAAGTTCGGAATGGGCGTTCGCTCGCAGCGTTTTTCGGCATTGCTCGAAGATGGCGTGGTCAAGCAGCTTAATGTGGAAGAGAGCGGTAAATTCGAAGTCTCCAACGCAGAAACCCTGCTTGCGCAATTGGGCTGATCATTTGTCCCTCGTAATTGAGCAAAAAGTACATTGCGTGTATCCCCTACAACAGCAGCTACACATCGTTACAGAATAATGTGCAGTCAGACTTATAATGCCATCATGTTGAAACAACGCACCATCAAGAGAATTGTCAAGACCACAGGCATTGGCGTCCATTCCGGCACCAAGGTTGAATTGACCTTACGCCCAGCCGCCGTCGATACCGGAATCGTGTTTCGCCGTGTCGATATTGTGCCACCTGTCGATTTTCCGGCGAGAGCCACCGCAGTCGGCGATACGCGCATGGCGTCGGTCCTGATCAAAGACGGCGTGCGAGTATCGACCATCGAGCATTTGATGTCTGCCTGTTCCGGGCTCGGCATAGACAATTTGTATGTCGATGTGACTGAGGAAGAAATTCCGATCATGGACGGTTCGGCATCGTCGTTCGTATTTCTGTTGCAGCAAGCTGGACAGGAAGAGCAGAACGCCGCCAAAACATTTGTACGGATCAAGAAAACCGTTGAAGTTCACGAAGGCGAAGGCAGCGGTGAGAAATGGGCGCGGCTGGAACCATATAATGGTTTCAAGCTGAAATTTTTCATCGAGTTCAATCACCCCGCCGTGGATGACACCGGCCAAACTGCGGAAGTAGATTTCAGCACTGAATCGTATGTGAAGGAAGTAGCACGCGCGCGTACTTTTGGATTCATGCAAGATGTCGAAACCATGCACGACCTTGGGCTCGCGCGCGGCGGCTCGCTGGAGAATGCCATCGTGATGGATGAGTACCGAGTTCTTAACAGCGACGGTTTGCGCTACGAAAATGAGTTCGTGCGCCACAAGATTCTCGACGCCATCGGCGATCTTTACTTGATCGGTCATCCATTGTTGGCTAGCTACACTGCGCACAAGTCAGGCCATGGATTGAATAACCAACTGTTGCGTGCACTGCTGGCTCAGCCGGATGCCTACGATATAATCAGTTTTGATCAACTGACCGAAGCACCCGGCGCTTACCAGCGTCAGGTTGGCCAAGAATGGGCTTTGAATTGATCGGCATCGAATTCCTCGCCTGACATGTTTTTGATTAGATAAGGTCACTGCGGCGACCTTATTTTTTTTCTTCTCTATAGCGCTGCATCATCGCTGCGATGGCATTCTTCAGAGCATCATTTCCAGATGCTTGTTCCAGTTCATCTATCAATGACGAGAAAGCCGATACCGCCTTTGAAGGAAAATGTAATTGCCTGGCGGGTACTGGTTTGTTAGTTTTTTGGCTAACTTGCACTTTGATTCGGATTACATTAATTTGCCAGTGCGCTGACTGTAGCTGACTTTGCAGACGCGGCAATTGCTGTTTTAATTTGGTTGCAAGAGCGGCGTTGGGAGCAGACAGCACCAGTTGCCTGGCTTCGAACTGCAAAACTTCGCATGCACTGAACATGGATGGCAGTTCGGCGGCACATTGCTTTTGCAGCGCAACCATGCGCGTGACAGCAGGCAGAAGCGCCGCCATCTTGTCACTTCGCCGTAAAAAATCTGCGGCGCCCATGGATGTCTGTATTGGAGTCTTGGAGCCGCTTATCTCTGCCAGGAAAGATGAAGATGAGAGTCTACGCATGATCCCGAGACCTTATCACACTTGCGGCGCTGCCGGCGAGTTACAGAGGGCGCAATGTAGATGATCCTGCTACATCCGCGTTTTAATCGTGCAAAATCCGTTATTTTGGATGCCAAACACCTGGTGCTGAGGATCGTCGCTTTTTTCGGGCAGTCTTGCTGGCCGTCGCGTTGCTGTATTACGTCACGCTGTGTTACCGAACAAGTTTGCCGTTTCTCGGTTCCGTGGCTTCTGCCAACACGACAGCAGGCATGATCGACAAAGACAAATATCTGAAGGAAAACCTGGGGGCGATGACGGTCAAGCTGGGCGAAATGCAGGCGCAGATCATGCGTTTGGATGCGTTGAACGAGTAGGTCCAGGGTTTGGGTTGTGTCAATCCATAGGAGTTCAATTTTAAGCAGGCACCCGGGCGCGTCGGGGCTGAACCGACTAGTTTGGATGCCGACCATTAGCCGCACGATCTGACCATGATCGAATTCTAGCAGACGCTGGCAAGCTTGTCGCATGACATCGATTATCGTACCGACCACATGAACGTGGTCGAGAGCATTCTGATGAGCGACAAGATCAAATCTCAATTGTTGTCGACCAATCAGCAGGTCAACGTTAGTTACAACTTCTCTAGTTTTGGCTGGCGGCTTGATCCGTTCTCCGGCTGCAGCGCCTTCCATGAAGGGCTGGACTTCACGGCTTCGATCGGCACCGCGATCGTGGCCGCCGCTGCAGGGGTGGTGATTGCCGCCGAATACCATTCGTATTACGGCAGCATGCTCGATATCGACCATGACAACTAAATCATAACTCGCTACGCACATGCGTCGCGCTTACTGGTCAAGGTTGGGAATATCGTGCAGTGGAACCAGCATATTGTCGATATCGACAATAGTGGGCGTTCGATCGGCCCGCATTTGCATTTTGCGGTGAGGATCAAAGGCGTAGCGTAAATTCCTGAATTTCGACACCGATCTGGCTAAAGTAACAGCACTGTCTGAAAGGTAATGATTATGTTGCGATATTAGTAATATAAACCAGGATAGTCGTTAATGCGGAACAAATACGCGCCACAACTTGCGCAACTTGTTATTGTTTCCAGTCGTATAATCCCAATGTGTCGGAGACTGCATGATAAAATTGTCCCATTATTTAGCCACAGCCCGGTTTCGTGTTCACCTATCAGATGGTGACGGAATGTCGCCGGTGCTCTTTTTTAGAATCCAAGCATGTCATTACTGACCCAGATTTTTGGTAGCCGCAACCAGCGTTTGCTCAAACAATATAAAAAAGTTGTCCGCCAGATCAACATGCTTGAGCCAGTTCTCGAAAAGCTGACCGATGCTGAGCTGCAGGCTAAAACGCCGGAATTCAAGCAACGCATTGCCGGCGGTGAAAAGCTGGATGATCTGCTGCCGGAGGCGTTTGCGGTTTGCCGCGAAGCTGGCAAGCGAGTCTTGAAGATGCGCCATTTCGACGTGCAACTGATCGGCGGCATGGTTTTGCATTACGGGAAAATTGCCGAAATGGGCACCGGTGAAGGAAAAACGCTGATGGCGACGTTACCTGCCTACCTGAATGCTCTGTCCGGCAATGGTGTGCACGTTGTGACCGTCAATGATTACCTGGCACAGCGCGATGCTGAGTGGATGGGGCGCTTGTACGTTTGGCTGGGGCTGACTACCGGCGTGAATTTATCCTCGGTTGAGCACGACGGCAAGCAGGTTGCCTACGGCGCCGATATCACTTATGGCACCAACAACGAATTCGGTTTCGATTATCTGCGCGACAACATGGTGTATGACGCCGCCGATCGCGTGCAGCGCACTCTAAATTTCGCCATCGTCGATGAAGTCGACTCGATCCTGATCGACGAAGCGCGTACGCCGCTGATCATTTCCGGTCAATCCGAAAATTATACCGATCTGTACTACAAGATCAATGAAGTGGCGCCACTGCTGCTCCAGCAAATCGGCGAAGAAACGCCAGATGGCAAGGGCAAGATTGAAGTACCCGGTGATTATACCAAGGATGAGAAAGCACATCAGGTCTTGTTGACCGAGGCCGGTCATGACAAGGCTGAGCAGATCCTCACTAGCATGGGCTTGCTAGCGGAAGGAGCGTCGCTGTATGATGCTGCCAACATCAGCCTGATTCATCATTTGTACGCTGCGTTGCGCGCGCATACGCTGTATTTCAAAGATCAGCATTATGTGGTGCAGGCCGGTGAAATTGTCATCGTCGACGAATTCACCGGCCGCATGATGACTGGTCGCCGCTGGTCGGACGGTTTGCACCAGGCGATAGAAGCCAAGGAAGGCGTCAAAATTCAGAACGAGAACCAGACGCTAGCGTCGATAACTTTCCAGAACTATTTCCGCATGTACGGAAAGCTGGCCGGCATGACCGGTACTGCCGATACCGAAGCTTATGAGTTCCAAGAAATTTATCGCCTGGAAACCGTCGTCATTCCGCAGAACCGGCCGAATCAGCGCAAGGATCGCCAGGATCAGGTCTACAAGACTTCACAAGAAAAATACAATGCGATGCTGAAGGATATTCAGAATTGCCACGAGCGCGGCCAGCCGGTATTGGTCGGCACCACGTCGATCGAAAATTCGGAGCTGCTGTCGGTTATCTTGACCAAGGCCAAGTTGCCGCACAATGTGCTGAACGCTAAACAGCATGCGCGCGAAGCGGAAATCATTGCGCAGGCTGGTCGTCCACAAGCGATCACCATCGCTACCAACATGGCTGGTCGCGGGACCGACATCGTCTTGGGCGGCAATGTCGAGAAACAAATCCAGTTTATTGAAGCCGATGCCGCGCTGGGTGATACCGAAAAGCAAGTGTCCTCCGACAAGCTACGTGATGAGTGGCAATCGTTGCATGATCACGTGGTCAATGTCGGTGGCCTGCATATCATTGGCACCGAGCGTCACGAATCGCGCCGCGTCGACAATCAATTGCGCGGCCGTGCCGCCCGTCAGGGTGATCCTGGCTCGTCGCGCTTTTATTTGTCGCTGGACGATGCGTTGCTGCGAATTTTCGCCGGTGATCGCGTGCGTGCCATCATGGACCGTCTGAGAATGCCAGAAGGCGAGCCGATCGAAGCCGGTATCGTGTCGCGTTCGATCGAATCGGCACAGCGCAAGGTAGAAGCACGTAACTTCGATATTCGTAAACAGTTGCTCGAATATGATGATGTCGCCAACGACCAACGCAAGGTAATTTATCAGCAGCGCAACGAGTTGCTTGAATCGCAAGGCGTGTCGAAGACTGTCGCCTCGTTGCGCGAAGGCGTTTTGAACGATACTTTCCGCAAACACGTGCCGGAAGAGTCGCTGGAAGAGCAATGGGATGTTGCGGCGCTTGAAGCTAGTTTGGCCAACGAGTTGCATCTGCAAGTACCGCTGGCCGAAATGTTGAAGGCAGAGCCGAACCTGACCGACGAAGAGTTGCTGGAACGTGTACTGAGAACAGCAGAAGATAGCTATGCTGCCAAGACAGCCATCGTCGGCAAGGAATCGTTCTCCGGTTTTGAGCGTAACGTCATGTTGCAGAGCATCGATAGTCATTGGCGTGAACATCTGGCGGCGCTGGATCATTTGCGCCAGGGTATCCATCTGCGCGGCTATGCGCAGAAGAATCCGAAGCAGGAATACAAGCGCGAAGCGTTTGAACTGTTTGGACAGATGCTCGATTTGATCAGAAATGAAGTGGTCAAGGTGGTGATGACAGTGCGTATCGAAAGTCGTGATGGAATTGCTGCTGTAGAAGAAGAACTAAGGCAAACTCACGTTGAGAATGTGCATTACCAGCACGCTGACTTTGACCCTAATACGGAACCGGAAGCCTTGTTGGTGCCGACTGCCCACAACGAGGAATCACAGCAGCCCCAGGTCAATACCGTGCTGAAGGTCGGTCGTAACAATCCATGCCCTTGCGGTAGCGGCAAGAAGTACAAGCAGTGTCACGGACGGTTGATGTAGGCGCACATAAGCGGCATTAAAACTGTGTAAAGAAGGTTGTGGGGTAACCTGCCCTTTATTTTTTTGCTTGACGTCATCTATCTTCTTGCTAGAACGATCCGATTTAAAATATTCAATCGAAATAGTATCAAGATCGTACCCTTTAATCGCGCTGAGAAACTGTCGTCAATATCTGACTTAGTCATCAAGGACTATCATGGCTGTCAATTCCCCTATACCTGTCGCCACCGACCTGCTTCCAGTAGCCGGCATCGAACTCGGGCACGCCGAAGCCGGCGTGCGTAAAGCGAATCGCAAGGATATGCTGATCATGAAGTTGGCGCCAACCGCGACGGTGGCAGGCGTATTCACGCAGAACCATTTTTGCGCTGCACCGGTACAAGTCAGCAAGGCACATCTGGCCGCAGCCAACATATCAGAAGAACCGATCCGGGCGTTGTTGATCAATACTGGTAATGCCAATGCTGGCACCGGTGAGGCTGGTCTGGCAGCTGCTAACGCCACGTGCGACGCATTGGCCGAGTTGCTGGGTTGCCATGCCACGCAAATCCTGCCGTTCTCGACCGGCGTGATTCTGGAGCCACTGCCGGTCGAGCGCATTACTGCCGGTCTGCCGCGAGCAATCGCAAACCTCCAGGCCGACAACTGGTTCAACGCTGCTGAATCCATCATGACCACTGATACTCAGCCTAAGGCTGCCTCGCGCAGCCTGATTATCGACGGCAAGACGGTGATCATGTCCGGCATCAGCAAAGGCGCCGGTATGATCAAGCCGAATATGGCGACTATGTTGAGTTTTCTAGCGATCGATGCGAAAGTGGCGCAGCCGGTTCTGGAACACATGGTACGCCAGGCTGCCGACCGTTCGTTCAATTGCATTACAATCGACGGCGACACCTCAACCAACGATTCTTTCATGCTGATCGCTACCGGCGCCGGCGAGTTTGAAGTCAACAGCGTCGACAGCCCAGAATACGCCGCGTTAGTGGCGGCGGTCACTGATATTTCGCAGCATCTGGCACAAATGATCATTCGCGACGGCGAAGGCGCCACCAAGTTCATCACGGTCACTGTGAAGCAAGGAAGTAACGTTGCTGAATGTCGCAAGATTGCCTATTCAATCGCCCATTCGCCGCTGGTCAAGACCGCTTTCTTTGCCTCCGACCCTAATCTGGGCCGGTTCCTGGCGGCGATTGGCAATGCCGGCGTCGACGATCTGAATGTCAGCAAGCTGGACCTGTATCTGGACGACGTGTTGGTCGTCAAGAACGGCGGTCGTAGTCCTGAATATCAGGAGGCAGACGGTCAAAGGGTCATGAAGCAGAGCGAAATTACCGTGCACGTGCAATTGGCGCGTGGCGATGCTGCAGCGACCATCTGGACTTGTGATTTGTCGCATGACTATGTATCGATCAACGCTGACTATCGTTCTTGAGCGGGGCTAGCGGGTGTAGAATGTGCGGCGCAAGCCGGTCTCAATACCAGCTATTCTTAGGCCAAGTGGGCTTTTCAATGTGGCAATTTCGCTGCGACGAATAATATTCATCCTGCGCCGATTTGCTTTGCGTCAGAATGGTGTTTATTGACCATCATTCATTCCTAACTTCTTGTGCCATGACTCATTAGATCAATTCCTGATCCGCGCCCAGGCGCTATTGGCGCGCCTTGAAACTATTCTGCCGGCAGCCAATGTGGCGCCTGATTGGACATGCTATTACCGTTTTCCGTTGGTGCCATGAGGTCGTTGATGGCGCTCAGCTCAGGCGCGCCGCTATTTGCAGGTGGTTGGCAATATTTCTAATTATCGAGATCCAGAAGCAGCAGATCGATCAGAATACCAGTCAGTTTGTCGAGGGCCTGCCGGCCAACAATGTATTGCTTATCAAGGCCCGTGGCACCGATAAGTTGTCGCTTATCAAGGCTTTCCTGAACCAGTATGCGGGCCATGGGTTACGGCTGATTGATGTGGATAAAGACGATCTCGCTGCGTTGCAGGACATTGTTGATTTATGTGATTGCATGCCTTGAAGGTTCATCATTTTTTGCGATTATTTTGTCTTTTAAGGAAGGCGAGAGCGACTACAGGACGCTTAAGGTGGTGCACGACGGTAGCATTGCTGCCCAATCGGACAATATGTTGATTTATACTATTTCCAATCGCCGCCATTTGCTGCTCGAGTGGATGTTGGATAACGCCGGTTATAAAACCACTGAAGTCGACGATTTACATTCTGGCGAAACCGTAGAGAAAAAATTCACTTTCGGAATACTTTGATTTGTGGGTGTCTTTTTATCTGCTCAAGCAAGACAATTACCTGGATATCGTCACCTATTGGCAGGGCCATCTCGGCTGCACTTAAGAACAAATCTCCGAGGTGCGTGCCGATGCATTGCTCTGATCCTTGCGGCGCGCATCCCGCCCAGGCCGTGTGGCCTGGAAACTCGCTCGTGATCATGCGGGTTGCATGGCTGTCAAGCGGCAAATAGTACGTGACGGCGATGGTATCGTCGTGCTTGTATGTCTTTTTTATTAGATTATCTGATAGATTTTTTCGTATATCGGCCTGAATTCCATATCATGACCACAGCATCTGTTTCACCAATCACCGTCGCGGTTGGCATCTTGATGAAGCCCAGCGGCCACGTGCTGTTGGGGCAGAGGCCCGCAGGCAAGCCGATGGCCGGCTATTGGGAGTTTCCAGGCGGAAAGGTTGAACCAGGGGAGTCTATCTTCGAGGCGCTTAAGCGCGAGCTGCTGGAGGAGTTGGGGGTGGAGATTGCATCCGCTGAGCCGTGGTGTGGGATCGAACACCAATATGCGCACGCCCATGTGCGCCTGCATTTCTATATCAGTCGGGAGTGGCGCGGGGAGCCGCAGAGCCTTGAGGGTCAAGCGTTTTCGTGGCAAAGCAGCGTCAGTGTCGAACCGTTGTTGCCGGCGGCGATCCCTCTGATTGAGTGGCTGGATGAGTTGCGTAACGAACGGACAAGCTAAAGACGCTACGCTTTTTTTCGTGTTGAATTGCTAGTAATTAGCCATATTTGAGCATAATTGATGGCTAATGCTGAATTTTTTATTCTTCATCAAGATCGTCTGTCAAGTTGACTTCTGGAATCGTGTATTTCTCTGCGGCCCAGGCGCCCAGGTCAATCTGCTTGCATCGTTCCGAGCAAAACGGCCGGAACCGATTGGCGGCAATCCATTCAACTTTGGTGCCACAGGTTGGGCAATCGACGGTGGTAGTCATACAGCTCTATTAAAACTCAGGTTAAAAATTACAAAGGGTCAGTTCAAATGGCACATCGCCGTCATAAGCTTTCGATTTGAGATCGCCGCCTTGCGAAGTGAAGCGAACCCAGAGCATATATTTGTTCGCCGATATTTCGGGGATGGCCGCGAGCTGTTCATCAATCATCAGGCGCAGCATTTGGTAGGATTTTCCTTGTAGCATTTGCTGGTAACTGTTATTTACAGGATTGATCTTCGCCGAGCTACCGGTTTCTCTCAGCAAGCGCAATACGATGCTGATGGCGTCGAACAGAGGTGCCAGCGGTGCGAACCAGTCGATGATGTCGGTATAGCGCTTTTCGGCAGGCTGCTGCTGCCAAGCATAATACGAGGGCAAGTCGAATTCGCAGGCGCCGCCTGGAATGATGGTGCGGCCACGGATACTCATCAGCCATTCATTCTCGCGGATGTTCTGGCCGGTCTTACCCTGGGTCGCCATAAGTGACGTGCTGACGCGATCCAGTTCCAACAATATGGCATCCAGCATATCCGGCGCTACATTTGGATTGGACTTGAAGCCGAGCAGGGTTTGACGCTGCCGCTCCAAATCTTGCAGCAAATCCGATTTCAAATCGGCGCGTCCAGCCACTTCCAGTATTTCGAAGATGTTCGAGAGAGCGATATGGTGTTGCAGGGGATTTTCTTGCTGCACGAAAAAAATGAATCTTTCGTGCAGGTCGTCCAGACGCAACAGGGTACGGATATGCTCGTTGAAAGGATACTCGTAGACAATCAAAGTGACATCCCTTAAAAATTTAATCTGGACAATACGTGATTCTGAACGATGCCACAGGAAATTACAAATAACGTCTGAAATTCTTGGCGGATAGTCGCCCGTCGTCGGTATGGGTCAAGCTCTTTTTACAATTTGGCGCGAACCAGGACGAGCGTTATTTAATGCCTGTCCAGTAAGTTTTATACTACTTATAACAATCGAGTAAATGTTAGATAACGTGTATGTAACTGCGTTACCTGCGGCGCCAGCTCGGCCTGTTCGCCACTATTGACGATGATGTCGTCTGCAGCTTGCAGACGCTGTTGCCTTGAGGCTTGCGTTGCCATGATGGCGCGTACTTGTGATTCGGCGGTTGCGCTGCGTTGCATCACACGCTGAATCTGGATCTGTTCGTCACAATCTACCGCTAGTATGCGCCCGACACGGTGTGTCCAGTTGCCGGATTCGATCAAGAGCGGAACAACGAATATCAGATATGGGCCTCCAGCTTGTTGCGCGGCGCTGGTCGTTTCGTTGCGTATCAGCGGATGCAGAATTGATTCTAGCCTTTGCTTTGCATCTGGGTTGGAAAATATCAGTGTGCGCATCTTGACGCGGTTCATTGCTCCACTAGCATCAATAAAAGAAGCACCGAATGCGGCAACGATAGGAGTGATAGCGACGCCGCCGGCTGCGGTCAACTGGTGGGCGATGACATCGGTGTCGATGACCGATGCGCCCAGTCCGGCAAACATGTCAGCAACAGTCGATTTGCCACTGCCGATGCCGCCGGTTAGGGCGACGGAAAACTTGGGAAATGCCCGATTATAGCGCGCTGCATCGAGTTGCATCATGGTGACCTAGGCAAGAAAATCGAAATAAGTTTCCATGATTGTGTGGCCATATAGCAGGGCTAGCAAACCAGCAGTGGCGAGATAGGGGCCGAAGGGAATCGGTTTATCGCGGCTATAGCGGAAAAAGACGGTCAGCGCGAGACCTACTACCGCTCCCACCAACGATGAAAATAGGATAATGATTGGCAGCATTTTCCAGCCCATCCAGGCCCCCAACGCCGCCAGCAATTTGAAATCACCGTACCCCATGCCTTCCTTGCCTGTCAGCAGCTTGAATAGCCAATAGATTGACCACAGCGACAGATAACCGGCAGCGGCGCCGATCACCGCCTCGTGCAACGAAACGAATAGTCCCGAGAGGTTGAGCAACAGGCCGATCCACAACAAGGGGAAGGTCAGGTCGTCTGGTAGCAATTGTGTCTCGGTGTCGATGAACGTCATGGCGATCAGCAGATACAGAAAGACCAGGGAAGCCAAGCCGCTCCAACCGCTACCGAAATTCCAGATCAGCAGTGCCGACAAGGCGCCGGTCAGAGCTTCGACAACTGGATAACGCGCCGAGACTGGTGTCTTGGAGGACTTGCACTTGCTGCACAACGCAAGATATCTGAAGATTGGCACATTCTCCGATATGCCAATCTGGTACTGGCATTGCGGACAGGCTGAGCGCGGCATCAGCAAGTTGTATCGATCTGTATGCGGCAGCGGCTCGCCGCTCTCGTGGGCGACATAGTTATCCGACTCGCGCTGCATCATGATCGGCAGGCGGTGAATCACGACATTCAAAAAGCTGCCAATCAACAAGCCAAAAATCGCTGCCATGACGGTGGGAATTCGGCTCCCCGCCGCTAGAAAAAAAATACCGTCTTGCAATCAGACCACCGAACCCAGTTTGAAGATTGAAAATACATAACGATCACCAGGCCGCCGATCAATACGGCCAGAATCAACATGATCAATGATTTTATCAGGCTTGACAGTGACGCCACCGCATCGTCGACTTCGGCTTCGGCTTCATGAAAACCGGCAACTTTGTCCAGCACCTGATCCAGTGATCCGGATTTTTCTCGGATCGATACTATCTGCGTTACCATGCTAAGAAATACCTCGGCGTTTTTAATGGCGGCAGTCAAACTGGTACCGGTCCCGACATCGCCGCGGATTTCGTTGACCAGCTTCGACCCCGAAGGATTGGCATGCCCCTTGGCCACGATGTCGAACGATTGCAGCAACGGCATGCCAACTTTCATCATGGTGGCGCCAGATCGCCTGCATCCAAATAGCCGCTTTTTAGCACGGCGACAATGAGTGGTGTTTGATCGCTACTCGATTTCTTGTGCAGTGCTTCGACTTGTTCCGTAGAAAGACGGCCCGTCTGCAGTAACGCGTGGGCGAGGCCGGAGAGCGGATTTCTGAAGCTGGAGTTCTGAAAAACTGCTTCCATAAGGGAATCAACACCAAAAAATGTGCGGGACCATTTAAACCGATGAATTATCTCCTAGGGAAAACGTACTTGTAAAAGATTTGTGAAGAAATGTGTCACAAAAATTGCTTTTAGGAAGCATTGATCTTGTTGCTGTGGTTTATTCGGAGGAAATAGTTTGACAACCTTGATCGCTTGATTTTGTACCTGCACTATTTCTATGATACAGCCGGCAATTCTCATGGTGACGTTATTGTCAGGAATATCTTGTAACCACTCGAGCAGCAGACCAGTGATTGTCTTTGGTCCGTCAAGCGGGGAATTCAGACCAAGGTGCGTGTTGATGTCGCGCAGAGCTGTCGTTTCTTTAAGCAGGCACTGCCCCTGCGAATTCCAGGAAAAACTGTCGGCGCGCGCCGCATCTAGCTTAGACGTGGTTGAATTCGTTAGTCATTTCTTCAATGATTTTTCCCAGCGTCACCAACCCTTGCACCTTGCCATATTCATCGAAAATGATGCCGAGGCGCTCGTGATTTTCCTGGAAGTATTGTAGCGTACTAAAGACGTCAGTGTCTTCTGGAATAAAGTATGGCGTGGTCGGCAACTGGCGGAGATGTTCGACTGTGAATTCGCCTTCTTGCGTCAACTACACTATCACTTTGCGTACATCCAAGATGCCGATGATCTGGTTGATTTTGCCTTCATAGATCCGCAACTTGTTGTGGTGGTAAGTGGGCAGCTGGTGCCTAATTTCCTCCATCGAGGCCGACAGATTCAGTGCTTCTATCTGCACCCTTGACGTCATCACGTTTTCTACCGAAATTTTTTCCAGGTCGAACAGGCTCAGCAAGATGCTCTTGTTCTTTTACGACATGAATTGCCGCCTTCCAGTACGATCGAGCATAGTTCCCCTCCGGCGACACTCGTTGTTCTTGCGTGTGCTTGCCGGTTTTGATGCGCAGAATCTTTAGAATTTCCGAGACGACCAGGTTCACAAACCAGATCACCGGCTTGGTGATGTCCATCAGCGGCTTGAATACGAAGCTGGTCGGCAGAGTGATATGTTCCAGATAGGTGGCACCAATGAATTTTGGCGTGATTTCGGCAAACACGATCAACACGAAGGCGACTGCAGCAGCGGCAATCGTGATGACGCGCTGATGGTTGCCGAACGTGTTGATTGCAATCGCAGTCACCAGCGCGGTGGCGAGTGCATGGACCAGGGTGTTGACGATCAGGGTCAGAGACAGCAGCTTATCGGTACGCTCCAGCATCTCCACAAGGTGGTGTTAGCAGATTTTCTGCCATGTTTGACCAGCTGGCGCAGGCGATGCTTGTTGGTATCAATCAGTGCGGTTTCCGTCATTGCAAAAAAGGCGGACAGGAAGATCAGTAAAGTTAGTGCAAGAATCTGCACCCATATAAACACGGCATCCAAAGGGTCACCGTAAAGTTAGGTATTGCTGGTTATTAGGCTTGTCATTTTGTGTTGTGTACGGTCCAGTTCGACACTTCGCAACCGTTCGACATGGATGGAATCTTCGATGGTTGGGTTGAGAGGATGAAAACCTCCGGCCTTTACGTCCCGAACGTAGAGCTCTACCAGGCTAAACTACACCCCAACCTAGCTGTTCAATGTCTGGAACGGATTTTCCAAAGCCCTGCTAGCGCAGCGATTCGATGCGCTGGCTTTTCGGTTAATCTTCTATGATCCATCGCTGTGATGCTACTCAATGATTTCTATCCACTGCGAACGCCGATAATTGTAGCAAAGAATCCCGGAACCGACTATTTGGCAACGCTGCGATTGCGGTCGCTGCGCGCTTGGCGACTTTTTCCGCCTCGCGCCGAGTGTAATCCAGTGCGCCTGAGCTGGTGATAGCGTCGAGAATTTCATTGAAATGCTGCTCATCGCCATTTTTGATGCAACGGCGAACCAGCGCCTTTTGCTCAGGTGTGCCGTTTTCCATCAGGTAAATCAAGGGCAGAGTCGGCTTGCCTTCGCGCAAGTCGTCGCCGACGTTCTTGCCGATGTCGGTAGCGTTTCCGGAGTAGTCTAGGACATCGTCGATCAATTGGAATGCGATGCCGAGAGAGCGGCCGTATTCGCCAGCGGCTTCAATCACATCGTCGTGGGCGCCGACGATCAGGACGCCGAGCTGGGCCGCGGCTTCGAACAACTTGGCGGTCTTCGATCGAATCACCCGCAGATAGCTGTCTTCGGAAACATCCGGATTGTGCATGTTCTGCAATTGCAGCACTTCGCCTTCGGCAATCAGGTTGGTGGCATCGGCGACGATTTGCATCACACGGGGATTGTCGACCGCGATCATCATCTGAAATGCGCGCGAATACAGGAAATCACCGACCAGCACCGAGGCGGCATTGCCGAACAAGGCATTCGCAGTCTGGCGTCCGCGTCGCAGCGATGATTCGTCAACCACATCGTCATGCAATAGGGTGGCGGTATGGATGAATTCGATCACTGCAGCCAATTCGTGATGCTTGTTGCCGGAATAACCATACGCTTGGGCCATCAGTAAGACCAATATCGGGCGCAGACGCTTGCCGCCGGCGCTGATGATGTATTCGGCGATTTGGTTCACCAGCGGTACTTCCGAATGTAATTGTCGGCGGATTACCATGTTGACCGCTTCAATATCGGCCGCGATCGGGGACATCATGGATTGTTGGTTTGAGTTATTGGGAGCGGCTGACAAAATAAAACCTGTTGGAAATCGATTGTGCCGCAATTATACGCCGACGACCCCGATTAAATCGGCCGGCGATTGATTTTGTCGGGGCTGCTTAACTTTGTCGCAGCTCTGCTCATGAAATGAGCCAGTGCGCCCGCATCGATCGGCAAGCCGGCCCCGTACTCCAGTCGATAAGTACTTGCTATCCTTTCAGTTTCGCGAAGGCTGCGATCATCGTGCTGTTCATATCCTTCATGTCGCGATAGGTGGTGATGCTTTGGGCAACGCTGGCATTCAAGCTGGAGACGCGAGCCAGCAGCGGTGCGGAGGCGGTGTTGACATCGACGCCGACGGCATTCACGTAATCTTCCACCATCGCATCTAATCTAACGAATGCGTCAACTGGGTCTGGCCGACGCCGTTCGATTTCGGATCTATCTTCACCAGCTCAGCCAGCGGATCTTACAGACGGCGCGTAATCGACACCGCACCACGCAGCGAGACATCCATGTCAGGCAATTCGCGTGAAGCGAATTCGGAAGCCGAGTAGACCGAGGCACCGGCTTCCGATACCACGACCTTGGTCAGCCTCAGTTCCGGGCGCAGCTTGATCAAGTCCTGCATCAGTTTGTCGGTTTCACGCGGAGCGGTACCGTTGCTGATCGAGATCAGCGAGACCTTGTGTTCTTCCGCCAGCTACACCAGCGTGTGCAGAGAACCTTCCCAGTCGTTGCGCTGCTGATGCGGATAAAGCGCGGTGATATCGACTACCTTACCGGTGGCGTCGATCACCACCACTTTGGTGCCGGTACGTAGGCTGGGATCGAGGCCCATGGTCGTGGACGGGTCCGGCCGGCGCGGCCAGCAGTAAGGCTCTGGGTTTGCGTACAAAAACGTTGATCGCTTCGACTTCAGCGGTTTCACGCCGCTTGGTCACCAACTCGGCTTCCAGATATATGAAGATCTTGATGCACCAGCTCCAGCGCACCGTATCGCTCAGCCATTTGTCGGTGGCGCGGTTCTTGTTGCTGATGCCGAAGCGGGCTGCGATGTTGCCTTCGCATGGATTGTGCGGCGCATCTCATTTCGGTTTTTCTTCTTCCGTCTCAAGGCGCAGCACCACGTTCAGCATTTCTTCGCGGCGGCCACGGAACAGCGCTAGCGTCCGGTGCGATGGAATGGTGCCGATGGTTTCCGAGTAATCGAAATAGTCGGCGACTTTTTCCACGACGTCCTGCTTACCGTCAACCACTTTCGATTCCACCACACCGTATTCGGTCAAATATTCACGCAACGCTTGCAACAATGTGACGTCTTCCGAGAAGCGTTCCATCAGGATTTGGCGCGCACCATCGAGCGCTACCTTGGCGTCGGTGACACCGGGATTGTCGCCATTGTCGCTGCTGAAGGTCGACTTCAGAAATTTCTCGGCTTCTTATTCCGGGTTCAGTTCCAGATTTGTCAGTAGCGTATCGGCTAGTTCAGTCAGGCCGACTTTCGCCGCAATCTGTGCCTTGGTGCGGCGCTTGGATTTGTATGACAGACACAAGTCTTCAAGTCGTATCTTAGCTTCTGCCGGAGTGATAGCGCTGCATCAGCACAGGCGTCATTTTTCCTATTCTTCGATTGATGCCAGGATTGCGTCGTGGCGCGCTTCCAGTTCGCCTAAATAACGCAGGCGTTCCTCCCGCAAACGCAGCTGGATATCATCCAGGACGCCGCTCGCTTCCTGCGGTAGCGAGCGATAAATGGCACTGAGGTGCCCTCGTCCAGAAGGGTGATGGCAGCGGCGACTTGCGGCGGTTTTGCGGCAAGTCTAAGAGCGAGGCGTTGTTCGATAGAAGACGGCATGGAAAGTCTTAATAGTGAAAATCAAGCATATGGATCATACGCAATGCAAATAATTTAGCCAGTCTTGAAGGCCTGAAAATAAACGAGAATTAAAAGTTATCAAGATCGAGGTCTGGTTCGCTGCGTAAGACGATTTTCTGTCGCAATCGGCGCGTCAGCAGATAGGCTACCCGGTGTATGACAGCATAAAAATTGGCAAGCCAACTTCGGCATCGAATTTGCATCTGTCGGCACTCAGTGCGCCGGGATCTGATGCTGCTGCGACGCGTGCAGTGCAGCAGCGGCTGGCGCAGATGGTGCATTAGGTGATGAAAAACACGGAAGATGTCGGCGGACGATTTGCTGAAGAGGCACGCGGGGTATTCACTAGAATGAAGTGCCGGCCCACGGGATGCCCGGCATCGCCTCTACCGAGCAGCGCGAGGAACTAGCGGAAGAGGGTATTGATGTATTCCAGCTACCGATAGCGCTGCCGGACAAGCATTCTCTGCAATAGAACGACCGCTGCATGCTGGTCGTTCTCTGTTATGATTTTAAATTTCCTTTGTTTGAAACAGCAGTCAAACAGCAGTCAGCTACGGTCACGCCGAATTCGTGTTACGCCATGGATTCGGCGTACACTGCGCATTAGCCGTGCCAGATGCACCCGGTCTTCCACCTGAATAGTGAAAATCAGCTGCGTCAGCATCTGATCCTTGTCATCTTCCATGTTGACATAGATGATATTGGCGTCGGAATCGCCGATTTCGGCAGCAACCCGCGCCAGGATACCTTTGCCGTTGTGCACTAGAACCTTGATGCGGCAGTCGAAATGACGGTTCAGATCCTCGCTCCACAGCACTTCGATCCAGCGATCCGGGTCCTTATTGCGCTGACGCTTGGCAATGTTGCAGTCTTCCGCATGCACCATCAGACCCTGATCGGGCTTGAATTGGCCGGTTATATGATCGCCTGGGATCGGCTGACAACATGGTGACAGCTGCACTGATATGCCTTCGCTGCCGTAAATCACCACTGGGTCCATTCTGCCAGACGTATCGACGTATTCGAGATCGAGCAACGGCTCATTTTCCAATAAGCCGACGATGTGGCTTGCCACCAGTGACGCCATCCGCTTGCCGACGCCGATGTCAGCATAGATTTCATCGAGCGACTCGGCGCTCGATTCGTTCAGCAGCCGTTCCACTACCAGTGGTGCCAGTGCCGGATTCAGGTTGAGCGACGCCAATGCCTGGGACAGCAGATGCTTGCCGAGTTCCAGCGACTCACCGAGATTGATGATGCGCAGATAATGATGGATCGCCGAGCGCGCCTTGCCGGTACGCACGAAACCTAGCCAGTTGGGGCTTGGGCGTGAGGTGGTCGAAGTGACGATCTCGACAATGTCGCCGTTATGCAGTTCTGTACGCAGCGGCGCCGGTTCGTGATTGATCTTGGCGGCGATGGTTTGGTCGCCGACATCGGTGTGGATGGCGTAGGCGAAATCGAGCGCGGTGGCGCCACGCGGTAGCGCGATGATCTTCGATTTCGGCGTAAATACGTAGACCGAATCGGGGAACAGATCGACCTTCACGTGCTCCAGGAATTCGGCCGAATCACCGGTCTGTTTCTGGATGTCGAGCAGAGACTGAAGCCACGCGTGAGTACGCTGCTGCAGATCGCTCAGGTTGCCTTTCTCGTCCTTGTACAGCCAGTGCGCGGTGACGCCTAATTCGGCGATGCGGTGCATGTCCTGGGTGCGAATCTGGAACTCCACTGGCGTGCCATACGGGCCGATCAGTGTAGTGTGCAGCGACTGGTAGTCGTTCAGCTTGGGAATCGCGATGTAGTCCTTGAACTTGCCGGGCATCGGCTTGTAGAGCGCATGCAGCGTGCCGAGCGCCAGGTAGCAATTGGCGAAGGTGTCGACCACGATGTGGAAGCCATAGACATCAAGCACCTGAGAAAAAGACAGGTGCTTGATATGCATCTTGCGATAGATGCCGAACAAGCTTTTCTCGCGACCGTCGATCTGGGCATTGATGCCGTTTGCCGCCAGCGTGGTACCGACCGACTCGAGGATTTTGCTGACTACTTCGCGGCGGTTGCCGCGTACTGCTTTGACTGCTTTCGCCAATGTTCGATGGCGCAACGGATACAGGTGCGAGAAGGCCAGCTCTTGTAGTTCGCGGTAGATGTTGTTAAGACCGAGCCGGTGAGCGATCGGAATGTAGACTTCCATCGTTTCGCGCGCGATGCGGCGTTTCTTTTCGGGCGTCATCACGCCCAGTGTGCGCATGTTGTGCAGGCGATCGGCTAGTTTCACCAGAATCACGCGCACATCGCGTGCCATCGCTAGCAGCATCTTGCGGAAATTCTCGGCTTGCGCTTCGATCTGGCTCTGAAATTCAATCTTGTCCAATTTCGACAGGCCATCTACCAGAGTCGCCACCGGCGCGCCAAAATGCTCGATCAGCTCATCCTTTTTGACATCCTGGTCTTCCATTACATCGTGCAACAACGCGGCCATGATAGCTTGCGCATCGAGTTTCCAATTGGCACAAATTTCGGCGACGGCAATCGGATGTGAAATATACGGTTCGCCGGATTTACGCATCTGACCCAGATGCACTTCATCCGAAAAGCGATAAGCTTCCTTGACTTGCTTCAGCTCGGCTGGAGTCAGGTATTCGGCAAGCTTGGTAGTCAGGTTGGTGATCGACGGGCCGCCGATTTGGGAGGCAGGTTGAGGGTCTGACAAGGGAGGGGTATCAGCTGGTTTTCTACCTGAGCGAGGGGCAACCGCCCGTTTTTTTGTGATCGCAGCTGATGACATGCTTGAATCTTGAGATGTCAGGTTCATACTGTTTCGATGTCAGCCGCATGATGTTGAATTGATTGTAGGACGAGACACTGGTTTGGTCGAAGCGCAACACATTGCTACTTTCGCAATTAATCTATTAATTAACCAGGTACTTTTTTCAGCATTTCAATGCCGATCTTGTGTGCGGCAATTTCGCGCAGTGCAACCACGGTTGGCTTGTCCTTGGTGTCTACTTTGGCAGTATGGCCTTGCAACAGCTGGCGTGCGCGATAGGTCGCGGACAGCGTCAATTGAAAGCGGTTAGGGATGTGTTTTAAACAGTCTTCGATGGTGATGCGGGCCATATATTTCTCCAGAAAACGGTGCCTGTCAGGCGTTAGCTTAGACGCTACTTAATCTAGGTTAAGTTGAATTAAGTTAAGTTGGCGTGGATACCCAACTGAGCAAATAAGGAGGCGTTGCGCACTGCCTGCTGAGAAAAGCGGCAGCGAGTAGCTTTAACAATTGCTGTTAATTCCGATAGAGCAGTTGCAAATTCTTGATTAATAATAACATATTCAAACTCGCGGGCGTGCGCGATTTCGCCGCCGGCGGCAAGAATCCGCCACGTAATCACCTGCGGGTCATCCTGCCCACGTTTTTTCAGGCGGTCTTCGAGCGCTGCAATCGACGGTGGCAGGATGAAGATGCCGACCGCATTGGGAAACTGTTTCTTGACCTGTTGCGCGCCTTGCCAATCGATTTCCAGCAACACATCGGTGCTGGACTGCATCTGCTCGGTGATCGCCAGGCGCGATGTGCCGTAATAATTGGAGTGGACTTCAGCCCACTCCAGGAATTCACCTTGTTTGTGGCGCGCGCGAAAGTTGTCTACCGTTGTGAAGTGATACTCGCGACCATCTTTCTCGCTTGGGCGCGACGGCCGGGTGGTGTATGAGATCGATAGCTTGATGGCTGGTTCCTGTGCCAGTAGTGCATTGACCAGCGTCGATTTGCCGGCGCCGGAAGGCGCTACCACCATGAACAGGTTGCCGGACATCGGATGCTCGTCGGGCATCGCCGAGCTGTTCTGCTGGTCGGTCGGCGAGGGTGTCGAAAGTGGAGGTGTCATAACAATGGAATGAGTTGCAAGGGGAATAAGGTCAATTGTCGACTTATCCACAGCTGACCTGCCAGGCATTTTATGCGCGCTAGCGTATTACCGATATTGTATCAGCGTGGCAATCAGGATGCAGCCGTCATTTGTATCGTTGAGTCGATTGCATGCCTTGGACGGCCTGTGGTCGTACTATATATTGGCGGTGTAACGCGTATGCTGTCGGTTTGCTTCGAAGGCGCGCTTGGACTGCTTGCAAAAGGAAGAAAACGATCTGTGCGAATCATGCAAAGCTAATAGCAGCTTGCCTGCAGCGGCTATAATTAGCACTGTGGCTGATTCCGTTCGTGCTCCATGCATTTCCCTCGTTATCAGATCCCGTCGGTATTCCTCACCACAACGTAACCATAAAATTTTATCCAATTTATGCAATATGTCTCGACCCGCGGCCACGCCGCTGCACAAAGTTTTTCTGAAATTCTGCTTGGCGGCCTGGCTCCAGACGGCGGCTTGTATCTTCCAGCCGCATATCCTCAGGTCAGCGCTACCGAGCTAGATGCATGGCGCAGCCTGTCGTACGCTGATTTAGCTTTCGCGGTGCTGAAGAAATTTGCGACCGATATACCAGAAGTCGACCTGAGAGCGTTAGCGTACAAGACCTACACCGCGCGGGTGTATCGCAACGCTCGTGTCGGCGAGGATGCCTGCCAGATCACGCCGCTGCGCGTGCTCGAGGAGCGGGACGGCGGCAAACTGCTGCTGCAAGCGCTGTCGAATGGTCCGACACTGGCCTTCAAGGATATGGCGATGCAGTTGCTGGGTAATCTGTTCGAATACACACTGGCAAAGAACGACGCCAAATTGAATATTTTCGGTGCGACATCCGGCGATACCGGCAGCGCTGCCGAATATGCGATGCGTGGCAAGCAGGGCATCCGTGTCTTCATGCTATCGCCGCACAAAAAAATGAGCGCGTTCCAGAGCGCGCAGATGTTCAGTCTGCAAGATCCAAACATTTTCAATATCGCGATCGAGGGAGTGTTCGACGATTGCCAGGATATGGTCAAGGCAGTCTCTAACGACCACGCATTCAAGGCTGCGCAAAAAATTGGCACCGTCAATTCGATCAATTTGGCGCGCGTGGTGGCGCAGGTGGTGTACTACTTCCGCGGCTATCTGAGTGCGACTATCCGCAACGAACAGAAAGTATCGTTCACCGTTCCTTCTGGGAATTTTGGTAATATTTGCGCCGGCCATATCGCGCGTATGATGGGCTTGCCGATCGATAAACTGGTCGCTGCCACCAACGAAAACGACGTGCTTGACGAATTCTTCCGTACCGGAATTTATCGCGTGCGAAAGGCGGCCGAGATCTATCACACCAGCAGCCCGAGTATGGATATCAGCAAGGCGTCGAATTTTGAGCGCTTCATCCATGATTTGTTGGACGGCGATAGCGAGCGTGTGCGGGCTTTATTTTACAAGGTTGAAACTGAAGGCGGTTTCAATCTGGCGGGCGGCCCCGGTAGCGATGGCGATGAATTCGCGAAGATCGGCTGGTTCGGTTTCCAGTCCGGTAAATCAACGCATCAGGATCGTCTTGACACCATCCGTGACGTGCAGGCACGCTATGGCATCACCATCGATACCCACACCGCCGATGGCGTCAAGGTGGCGCGTGAATACATGGCGCCGGGCATACCAATGATTGTGCTGGAAACCGCATTGCCGGCCAAGTTCAACGAAACTATCCGTGAAGCGCTGGGACGTGACGCTGAGCGGCCGATCGGCTTTGAAAACATCGAGGTGCTGCCGCAGTATTTTGAAGTGATGGCCGCCGACGTGGCGCAGGTCAAGCAATTCATTGCTACGCGCACCGGCTTGTAATTTGTAATCGCCGAAATCGCCGAGCGCTGAACTTAGCACAGATAGATAAGCCAAGCATGATGCCCCCGATGTTGGATGTCGCCGCCGCCTTGCAGGTGTTGCTGGGCAGATGGTGTGATCGAAATGTTTCCGACGCCGGCCGACAATACGCAAATAGACGGTTACGCCGCGCTAGTCAAGCATGCGCCGGCAACCGACGAATAGAGGTGCGCTGTGCTGGCGAGGATATTCGCAGCGGTAGCGTGAATCTGGCTGCCAGTATGCGCCTTCGGACGCAGTATCTGGGGCCGGCCGCTTCGGTTGGATTAGAAAAGCTGCCGCTGCTGCGCAAGCTGCAGGTTGCAATGTTTTTCACTGGCGATGAACTGGTGATGCCGGGAGAACTCTTGCATCTTGGCACGTTCTATAACTCGAACCGCTTTGTTCTTCGCCGCTTGCTGGAAAATTTTGGCTGAGATATCACTGATTATGGGATCGTTCCGGATAATCTGCAAGCGACGCGCGATGCCTTGCGCGATGCAGCGCAGGAGCGTGATCTGATCCTGATTACGGGCGGCGTATAGGTGGGAGAAGAAGATCACGTCAAGCCGGCGGTGGAAGCGGAAGGGCTGCTGAACATGTGGCAGATCGCGATAAGGCCAGGCAAGCCGTTGGTTTTCGGAGAAGTGTGTCGTGCCTTCGGCAGTAAGGATTTCTTCATCGGCCTGCCTGGCAATCCAGTGTCCATCTTGGTCACTTTCCTGATTTTCCTGCGGCCATTCATCTTACGCCAGCAAGACGCGGCAGCGACTGAACTGGCGCCGCAGGCGATGCCGATGCGTGCCGATTTCAATTGGCTCAAGGTCGATCGCAGGCGAGAGTTTCTACGCATAAAAATCCATTCTAATGGCGGCCTTGATCTGTTCTCACATCAGGGTTCTGGCGTGCTGACTTCGATCGTTTGGGGCGATGGCTCGGTTGATAATCCATCAGGATAAACCATGGCATTGGCGACACGCTACGTTTCCTTCCGTTTGCAGCATTGACATAGTGACACCAGGAGAACAAATAACTGTAGCGGTTCTTGCAATTGATTGAAAATGAGAATGGTATGTGAATTCAGTTACGCTTTTTTGCCAGTCTCCGTGAGGTGCTCAATTACGCGATCGCTGAGATGGAGTTCGAACATTATCACGGCATGACCGAGAAAGCATTGTCCGCTATCGTCGATCAGGCCCAGCTGCGCTGGCATATTCTCGATGCGCTAGTGATCCATCACGTCGGCCCGCTGTTGCCGCTGGACCAGCTTGTACTGGTCGCGGTCAGTTCGGCGCATCATAGCGAGGCTTTTGCTGCCTGCGAATTTATTATCGACTATCTGGAAACCGAAGCGCCGTTCTGGAAAAAGGAACACACTTCACAAGGTGCACGTTGCATTGGTCAAATGATCGCAAGACGCGTTGCCGATTCGCGAAAGCAAAAAATGAACTGGCTGGCTATTGGCATCGGTGCGACCCTGTGTGGGGCTCGGCCGCGCTAGCTGGTGAGTATCTGGCTAGGCGCCTATCAAAATCAGTTGCCATTTGGTACTTTTCCGGTGAATCTGGGAGGGGGATACATGGTCGGTTTGGCGATTGAGTTTTTCGAGGCGCATCCGTTGTTGCCAGTCGAAGGGCTGTTTCTGGTGGTGACCGGGTTTTTAGGAGGGGATTAACCACCTTTCCCACCTTTTCGGCAGATTCTATGGTGTTACTTCAGCAGGGCGACTATGTTTGATTCCTCGGACACGCATTGCGGCACCTGTGTGGCTCGATTATTTTGTATTTGACCGGCTTTGCGACATATCGCGCCCTCACTTTGTATTTCTTCATTTCATCTGTAGCGCCTCAATCGCTTGAAATAAGTTGGCCTGTCCCAATTTCCTATTTATTAGATATTTTGGAGGAACCATGCGTTTCGATAAATTGACCACAAAACTGCAGGAAGCCATTTCTGATGCCCAGAGTCAGGCAGTCGGTAATGATAATCAGTATATTGAACCGGTGCATGCGTTGCTGGCACTGTTGCAACAGAAAGATGGCAGCGCCACTTCGTTATTGCAACGTGCCGGCGTCGATGTCGCCGCGCTTGGTGTTAGTCTGAAGACGACGCTGGAACGTTTGCCCAAGGTTTCTGGCCATGGCTGTGAAGTACAAATCAGCCGCGAGTTGGTGGGGCTACTCAACCTAGCCGACAAGGAAGCACAGAAGCGCGGCGATCAATTCATCGCCAGTGAGATGCTGTTGCTGGCGCTACTTGATGATACATCCGATGCCGGCCGCCTGGCGCGTGAAAACGGCTTGACCCGCAAGGCATTGGAAGCCGTGATTACTGCGGTGCGGGGCGGCGCCAATGTCGCTTCGCAAGATCAGGAAGGTCAACGCGAGGCCCTGAAAAAATATACGTTGGATCTGACTGAACTGGCACGTTTCGGCAAGCTCGATCCGGTGATTGGTCGCGACGATGAAATTCGCCGCGCGATCCAAATTTTGCAACGGCGCCGCAAGAACAATCCGGTGCTGATCGGCGAACCGGGCGTTGGTAAGACCGCGATTATCGAGGGCTTGGCCCAGCGGATCGTCAACGGCGAGGTGCCGGATAGCTTGAAATCAAAGCGCGTTCTGTTGCTCGACATGGCAGGGTTACTGGCCGGCGCCAAATTTCGTGGTGAATTTGAAGAGCGCCTGAAAGCAGTCTTGAAAGAAATCGCTCAGGATGAAGGCCAAACCATTGTTTTCATCGATGAGTTACACACCATGGTCGGCGCCGGTAACGCTGAAGGCGCGATGGATGCCGGAAATATGCTCAAGCCTGCACTGGCGCGTGGCGAATTGCATTGCGTCGGCGCGACGACATTGAACGAGTATCGTCAGTATATCGAGAAAGACGCCGCGCTGGAGCGACGCTTTCAAAAAATCCTGGTCGACGAGCCGAGCGTCGAGGCCACCATAGCAATTCTGCGCGGCCTGCAAGAGCGCTATGAAATGTATTATAGCGTGGAAATTACTGATCCGGCCATCGTCGCGGCAGCGGAATTGTCGCACCGTTACATTACCGATCGCTTCTTGCCGGACAAGGCCATCGATCTGATCGATGAAGCGGCGGCAAAGATCAAGATTGAAATCGAATCGAAACCAGAGGTAATGGACAAGTTGGATCGGCGCCTGATTCAACTGAAAATCGAACGCGAGGCGGTGCGCCGCGAGAAAGATGAAGCATCTCAAAAGCGCTTCGCCTTGATTGAAGAAGAAATCGAGAAGCTGTCGCGCGAGTACGCTGATCTGGAAGAAATCTGGAAATCGGAAAAAGCTAATGCGCAAGGCAGCAAGTATTTGAAGGAAGAAATCGAGAAGCTGCGTTTGCAAATTGACGAGGCGACGCGCAACAGCGATTGGCAAAAGGTGTCGGTACTAAAGTACGGCAAGCTCAACGAACTGGAAAAGGCGCTGGAGAGACAATCCAAACAGGATACGCTGGCGGCCGAACATCCCGACCCGAACGGCAAGCCGCAATTGGTGCGCACTCAGGTAGGGGTTGATGAGATTGCTGAAATCGTGTCGCGTACTACCGGCATTCCGGTATCGAAGATGTTGCGGGGAGAGCGCGAGAAGCTGATCAGCATGGAAGATGAACTACATCGTCGTGTGATTGGCCAGGATGAGGCTATCGTTGCTATTTCCGATGCGATTCGCCGTTCGCGTGCCGGCTTGAGTGATCCGGATCGGCCGTATGGTTCGTTCATGTTTTTGGGACCGACAGGAGTTGGCAAGACCGAGTTGTGCAAGGCTCTCGCCGGCTTTCTGTTCGATAGCGCCGATTCCTTGATCCGCATCGACATGAGCGAGTTCATGGAGAAACACTCGGTAGCCCGCCTGATCGGCGCGCCGCCGGGTTATGTCGGCTATGAAGAGGGTGGCTATTTGACCGAGCTAGTGCGACGCAAGCCATACAGCGTTATCCTACTCGATGAAATCGAGAAGGCGCATCCGGATGTCTTCAACGTACTATTGCAGGTGCTTGACGATGGCCGTATGACCGATGGCCAGGGGCGTACCGTGGATTTCAAAAACACCGTGATCGTAATGACCTCGAACCTGGGTTCGCACCGAATCCAGGCCATGGAGGGTACTGATCCGGCGCTGTTGAAGATGGAAGTGATGGGCGAAGTGCGTAGTCATTTCCGCCCCGAGTTCATCAACCGTATCGATGAAATCGTGGTATTCCATGCGCTCGATGAAAAGAATATCGGTGCAATTGCTAAGATTCAGCTGAAAATCCTGGAGCAACGGCTGGCGAAGATGGAGATAGGGTTGGACATTTCCGAGGCTGCTTTGCAAAAACTCGTAGAAGCAGGTTTCAACCCGGTATATGGGGCGCGGCCGCTGAAACGGGCGATCCAACAGCAGATCGAGAATCCCTTATCCAGATTGATCCTGGAAGGGAAGTTCGGGCCGAAAGATATTATTCATATAAATGTTAACAATGGTGAAATTATGTTCACATCGACAACTTAATCGAGAAATTTACGCAACTAGAAGAGTAGAGTCGCAACTGGTTTGATCGTGTCTATCTAAAAATTAAAGGTCACATGGTGAAATCGTGTGACCTTTTTTGTATTTTTTTGTTGAGATGAATGTCATATCCTGAGTTGATGACACGTATGTGTGTTTCACACATGAATCGCTATACGCAGCAGGTGACATGGTCTGGTGATGTGTCGCAAGCGCGGCAACAACCAGGTGCGATGCGTGCTAGCTGCTCAAATAGTCAACAAATGGTAAAAATCATATTCATCTGGGTGACATTGCGAGATATGTGTCCGCGCAGTCGAATGGCGCCAATTTAATGTATGTTCTGAGGCAAATTTGAAGCGAACTTCACTACAGCGCTTATTCATTTTGCCATTTGTAACCTTGCTGTTGTGCCTGACAGTTTCGGTCGGCTGGTTGCTATATCAGGCTGGACAAGATGCAACCGATGCGTTGTCGCAAAAGGTCCTAGTAGACATGATGGGTGGTATCAATGGCGCCATCAATCGGCAACTACTCGACGCCGGCGCCGCTTTGCGCGTGGTGGCTCCAGACCAATTGCCGGGTTCCGCAGGTAAGACCCCGACGCATATTCCATTCCCGTGCAATGTTGGGTGGCTGAAAGAACGCATGTGGATCGCGACCAAGTTATTTCCTGCGGTGGGTGGTTTGGTGTGTTTTGGTGGGGTGGACGGGAAGTTTGTCGGTATTCGTCGGATTGGTACCAGTGAATTTCGGATCCGGTTGCGTGGCGCTGATGGCGGTCCTGCCAATTTGTATCGTAGTCGCGGGCCATTAACCGATATGATTTTGTTGGAAGCCGAGCAGTATGAACCGCGTGAGCAGAACTGGTACGTTAGCGCCTCTACCGGCATACGGGATGTGTGGTCGGCGCTATTCATCGATGAATCCATTAATGAACCGGTGGTGATGCTGGCCCGGCCGGTGTATCGCGATGAGCACACGATGCTTGGCGTAGTCGCCAGAGAGTTATCGTTGAAACCGCTGCGGGAATATTTGCAGGCATTGCCGATGGATCAGAATGGCGTGGCGTTCGTGGCGGAAGGCAACGGCAATCTTGTGGTTGCATCGAATGGTGATAGCGCTTTCGGCCCGGCGCTGGGACAGTCTGGCAAAAAAGTGCGGGTCAACGTGCTGGATACCGGTTCACCATTGATGTTACATAGTTGGCAATTGGTGCAAAAGTATATGCAGCAACATTCGAAAGCAGCATCGCTTGACATTTCAGCAGACAGCAACTCAACTGGCGCTGCCGCCGACTCTCTTGGTGTTCGTCCGAGCCAGTCGGGGATACGCATCAGCGGTACTTTTCCGAGCGAGCTCGGGCAGATCGAGGTGATAGCTCAAACGCATCGTGATGCAGCCGGATTGGACTGGGTAGCCGTCGTTGCATTGCCGCGCTCCGATTTCTGAGGGGCGATCAATAGCGGTGTATACAAGAGTCTGTACATGGGTTTACTGGTGATCTTACTGACTTTGTTGCTCGGTTATGTGATTTTACGCTGGGCTTTGCGCGATATCCGCAAGCTGACGTTGGCCGTGCACAGCATCGGCAGTGGACGGCCGCTGGCAAGCTTGAACATCGATCGCCAGGATGAGATCGGCGAGCTGGCTAAGGGCTTCCAACAGATGGAGCGTCATCTCCGTACCGACCGTCTGACCAGCCTGCTGAACCGCGACTCCTTGATCGCTCAAATCGAGTTTCGCCGCCGTAGCGATGTCGGTCCCAACCTGTTTCGCTTTGCGGTGCTGTTTGTCGATCTCGATAAGTTCAAGCAGGTCAACGACGAATATGGTCACGACGAGGGTGATCGGGTGTTGGTCGAGGTCGGCTTGCGTCTGCAGAAGGCGTTGCGCAAGGAAGATGAGGTGGCGCGTTTCGGCGGCGATGAATTCATCATCTATTTGCCCGGAGTCGCTGACGAAGCTTCGGTCTTGGCGATTTCCGAAAAAATCTATGCTGTGTTGAACAAGCCGATCGAGATGTACAACGGCGAGCAGTTTCAAGTTGGCGCGTCGATTGGCGGCGCCCTTTATCCGGCTGACGGACAAGATCTGGAAACCTTGTTGAAGGTGGCAGACAAGCGCATGTATAGTGTCAAAAAAATTGGTGGCCAGATGTTTGCGGTGGGTGCCGGATAACGCAATTCGGGATGCCGTTCCGGCGGACTTACGTGAAGGAAAAATAATGACTTTCGCAATTTGCGATCTGTGTGACATCAACGAAGACAAGCTGGGTACGCCAACCTTGGTGCCGCCGCCAGTATTTATTGCGCTAGGCAAGCGTCAAGCATTTTGCAGCCAGGTGCGGGACCCTCAAAGAGTATGAGAACAATGTGCTGGTCCGCAGCACGCTGGAAATCGCCGGCGACGGTCAGGTGCTTGTGGTCGAGATGGCGGCATGTTGTTTACCGGCTTCCGCGCTGTGCCGGTGGATGCGTTCCAGCACTTTGCTATCTCGTTCGGCCAGCCGTTGATCGGCTATGAGCTCGCGTCGGCTCTTCGTAGCCAGGTAGAGACCGCTGTCTACACCTCGATCAAATATCCGCCGCATCGCTGAATCCCATTGCATAACGAGCAATCGTATACGTGTGAATGGCCTTTGTGTATCTGATTTTAGTGCGTGCTGGCGGCGCTATGCCAGTCGCTGACAGTCGCGCCATTTATTGGGTGTTCGATCCAGTGCGAATTGTCTGCTTTAGCAAACGCCAACTGCTTTATGTACGCAATTTTGGCAAGGGCTTGATTTGTCCTGGCAGCAGATGTTCGGCTCCAGCGATCCGCGCGTAGTCGAACGTTATTGCACTGCTCGCGGAATCGAATTTACATGGCGGGATGGTGACGACAGCGAGTTGTTGTTGCACAAGCGTGAACGCTGTCAGGCAGTAGCCTGTCATCCACATATCGTCGAGGTGGGGGTCTGGTTTAATTAGCTCAATTTGTTTCATCTGTTAGTGCTTGATGACGATATGTGAGAGACACTGATCGAAGCGATCTGTGTTGATAATGTGCCGCGCAATGTCTTTTATGGCGACCGTGAGCCAATCGAGGTATTTGTTGCTGATGCAAATCTGTGGCGTGCTGGACCATCGGCGCATTGTATTTCCATGCATTGATGGCGACGTGCTGACTGCGCATGCTCGCGATCCGTTCGAGGGTGTGCGTAAGGTGATGGTGTGGTGCAAAGCTATAGCGCGTCGAATGTACCTCGGAAAAATACGGCACCATGATGCAAGTCTCAGGAATGGCGCTGTTGGTGCGTTTGTTGACGGTCGGTTATCGTGAGCAGGTGGTGCTAGATCAACTGGATTGACGCATCAGGCATGGGGAATCACTGCCTTGTGTGGTCCCCGCGGCCGCGGCAAGAGCACGTTGTTGCGCACGTTTGCAGGATTGCAGCTTTTCGTTCCGGCCAGGCCGAGGTGAATGGCGCAGCGATAGGCACTTACAGGCGGCAGGACCTCGCACGCGTGCTGATCATGCTGGCGCAATTTAATCAGATTCCAGCAGGTTTGATGGTATGCGAGTTAGTCTCCTATGGTCTCTACGCGTATGATGGATGAATGTTCGAATTGACGCGTAGCGACTGCGTGACAATCTACGAAGTATCGGGTGCCAGCGGACTCATCGCTGATGCCGGGCGCGATGTGTCCACCTTGTCGGACGGCGAACGGCAGTGCGTATGGATCGCCATGGCGCTGGCCCAGCAGGCTACTCCGATAGTGTTGCTGGATCCAACCCACCACTTATCTCGATATTTTTCTATCAATTGCATCGACTCGGTCAGGAGCACAGCCTGACGATCGTGTGGGTGCTGCATGACCTGAACCAGGTCGCAGCTTTCAGTGTAACTTTTATCGCCAGCATGCACCGTTTTAGCAGGTTGTTGATGCGGTCAAGCCGCCGGTACGGCGTGGCGAAGAATGGCTTAGAGTCAAGTTTGCGCAGCATTTAGATCTTGCATTGACAGCCGATTTGCCGGGCGCCTTGTGCGCATATCAACTGGCCCGGATCTCACAACGCTCTGCGATTTTGCTGTAAATTTTACCGATGATCCACACGGCATCTAGCTGATTGCTGCCTACCCGCTAGACGGCCTCGATAGCGGGTAGGCACAGACCTGGCTGAATAGTTACGCGACGCTGGTCACCGGTGCGGTGAATGATCCTAGTCGGAAAATCACGGACCTGGATTGCGCGGGCAGAGCAGATTATCTCGCCGCACGTCATGGCTGCTTGCTATCGCTGCCATTTGACAGGGTGCTGGCGCTATTTGCGCTGCATGCCAGCACATTTTTTTGCTGGCGCACCCCCCAATACCACGAAGTTATCGCTGGCAAAACAGGTTTGCATCATTTTCGAGTATAAGATAACAATGAGATAATAATGGATTATCGTTAATGCCGAGTATGTCCAGATAGGACGCAAGGTAGTTCCAGCCGATGATGGCTGCCACCGATCCGTGTCAAATCAGCGCCGTACAGAGTTTCTTAAATACTCGTAAAATGATGGATAGATTAATTATTGTCAAAGTTAAAATGCTGCTTGTAGAAAAATAGCTGCGCAACGCCAAACTATTTATTTATATTAAAGTATCCTGATGAGCATCACTATTACGCAAGGCGAATCGTCTGTCGCAACCGAGCATAAGCTGGAGTATGTTACCTCCTGCGAACTGCCCATGCCTTGGGCAACATTTCAACTGCACGTATTCATCGACCATGCTTCCGACAAGGAACATTTGGCCCTGACTTTAGGTGCCGTCAACGACGGCGAACCGGTGCTGGCGCGCGTGCATTCGGAATGCCTGACCGGCGACACGCTGTTTAGCCAGCGTTGTGATTGCGGCGCGCAACTGGAAGGCGCCCTGCAAAGAATCGCCGCCGAAGGACGCGGCACGATTCTATATTTGCGTCAGGAAGGTCGCGGTATTGGCCTGATCAACAAGATTCGCGCTTACCATATACAGGATGAAGGCGCCGATACGGTCGAGGCCAATCAGCAACTTGGCTTCGCTGCCGATCTGCGCGATTACAACTTGTGTGAATCGATGCTGGAACACCTGGATATTACCACGCTGCGCCTGATGACCAATAATCCGCGCAAGGTGGCGGCATTGCAAGAGATCGGAATTACTGTTGTCGAGCGCATCCCGCTGATTCTGAACAGGAATCCGTTCAACACTCGTTATCTCGACACCAAAGCCGCCAAACTCGGACATCTGCTGCCGATGGACGGATTGAAACGTAACACCGACGATAATTAAACGGTAGGCGCCAGCCGCTTGTCTGGCTGCGGCGACTTGTACCGATCAGTGTTCACCGTCTATGCTCTTGGCATTCGCCACGGCGTCGCTGATATTCGCCGGCGCTTCAGCGTAATGCTTGAACTGCATCGTATAAGTAGCGCGTCCTTGCATCAGTGGGCGTAGCGTGATTCGAATAGTCGAACATTTCGGCCAGTGGCACCTCGGTGCGGATGCACTTACCGACGCCACCGGGAATATCGTCCATGCTTTGTATCATGCCGGGTCGTGCCGATAGATTGCCAATGACGGTGCCAATTTTGTCCTCCGGCATTTCCACTTCGACCGCCACTATCGTCTCCAGAAGCGCCGGAGCGGTCTTGCTGCATCCGTCCTTGAACGCTATCGGGACTGCCATATGATAGACATTTTTTTAGAGCCCGTTCGCAATCTTTTCAACACCTTTTTAATACAATATTAGAACGAGTGTAGTCTTCCCCTTAAATCAAGACACTTTGGATACGTAATTTTTTGCTGTTTGATATTATTAAACGACAGTGGGGATTTGTATGAAGAATTCGCGATTTAGGGAGGGCTAGATAGCAGCGATTTTGAAAGAGGCCGATGCTAAGCATGGTCGCCGGGAGTTTTTGGCTGTGCTTTAGCTGGATGCGCAATAACGGTTACATATGGAACCACAAAGGGAGTTTGGTGAGTATATAAGGATATGCTCCTCAATTTACCTAGACGTATTAAACACAGGCCGCCAAAGGTAGCCAAGCAGTCATTAATCGGGCCTATTCAGAAAAACATCATCTGTGTTTTGGACTTCATGCACGACACT
>JFJP01037351.1_pt1 | contig 60124 bp, 54 predicted proteins | sample 431651 | NCBI WGS metagenome assembly JFJP01 (sample SAMN02602958, study PRJNA72255) | Microbial mat metagenome, whole genome shotgun sequencing project. | biome: fresh water; feature: sink hole; material: water; isolation source: purple microbial (photo- and chemosynthetic) mats found in... | reverse complement strand
AGCTCAAACCTGCTTGCATCAAGTCGTAAAAGAATAAATAACAGTATTGTAAATGACCATAAAGACGATCCTCCATAACTAAAAAAAGGTAATGGAATACCAATTACTGGCATTAATCCAATTGTCATTCCGATATTTATGGTTATATGAAAAAAGAGAATCGATAATACACCATAAGCATAAATCCTACTAAACATTGATTTTTGCCTTTCAGCAATAATGATTAATCTGAATAATAATAACATAAATAAAACAACAACAATAAAAGTACCGACAAATCCCCATTCTTCTCCTATAGTACAAAAAATAAAATCAGTACTTTGTTCGGGCACAAAATCAAACTTAGTTTGTGTACCACTTAAAAAACCTTTACCCCAAAAACCACCTGAACCAATCGCTATTTTTGACTGGTTGACATTATAGCCTATTCCAAGAGGATCTGATTCTATTCCTAATAATGTGTTTATTCTTTTTTGCTGATGTGGTTCTAGAATATGATGAAAAAAATAATCGACAGAAAACGTAAATACTATAGAGCCAAAAAGGAATAATATTAAAACAAATTCCCGTTTAATTTTATTTTTGAACGCAAGGTAAATATATATTATTGAAGAAACTCCTACTACGACTAATTCAATAAGGTACTTTGGAAAATCAAGATCAAGAAAATAGTTGAAGCTTTGAAATAAACCTGTAAAAACAATAAATATGGATAGCGCAATTACGAAGCTTTTGGTTCTTTTATTTATAAAATAGAAGAAAAGTAAAGCCACCAACATAGAAATGATAATAATAATTAGCTTATCAATAACAAGAGCCAGAACAAACAGAACTAAAATAAAAAATCCAAATAATAAAATACTTTCTGATAATCCTTCGCGATAAAGCACAAATATAAAAGCGGCATAAACAAGAGCAGATCCTGTATCATTCTGAATAAGTATTAATAAAGCTGGCACAAAAATTAACAACGCTATTTTCCAATATGATTTAAATGCATTAATCTGTACATTAAAAGAACTTAAAAACCTAGCTAATGCAAGGGCCGTGGCTATTTTCGCAAATTCGGATGGTTGAATACGTAATCCTCCTATTTCGAACCATGATCGTGCACCGTTAACTTCTTTTCCAAAAACAAGTACTGCAATTAAAAGAAAGATAAGAAAGCCATAAATAAAATAGGCAAAAAAAGAATAAAAATGAACATCAATAGTAAAGATGATAATTACAATGGCTACAGCAGCTAGAATCCAAATCAGTTGCTTGCCATATCGTTGAGTAAAATCAAAAATACTTTGATGCTCCTCATTATAAACAGCTGCATAAATATTAACCCAGCCTATTAAAACAAGCAGAAAATAAAGACCAACAGTTGTCCAATCGAGCTCACTCCAAATATTTACTTTTTGTCTCATTTTTAATGGTTATATGAGCATTTAAAATATAGTTCTCGTAATATGGGTCTGAAATTGAATCGTTCAAATATTTTTCAATCATTAGTTTTGCTAATGGAGCAGCCCATGTTCCTCCAAATCCCCCGTTTTCGATATATACAGCAACTGCAATTTTAGGGTCATCTTTTGGAGCAAATGCAATAAAAATCGAATGATCTTCGCCATGCGGATTTTGAGCTGTTCCCGTTTTTCCACAAACAATTGTACCGGGAATTCTTGCTCTCCATGCAGTACTTCCTGTTGCAAAATCACCATTAACAGCTAATTCCATTCCTCTAATTACAGGTTCAAAATATACCGAATCAATAGAAGTATATTGTTTTTCTGTAAATCTTGAATCCAGTTTAAAATCACCTTCGATCTCTTTTACGGCATGAGGAATAATGTAATAGCCCCTATTTGCAATAGCAGCTGTCATATTTGCCATTTGTAGTGGTGTAGTGCCCAATTCACCTTGACCAATAGCAAGAGAAATAACATTTAATGATTTCCAATTTTGTGTTTTATGCATTCTATCGTAAAATTCTTTGGGTGGGATAAGTCCAGCAAGTTCGTTACCAAAATCGCTGTTAAGAACCTTACCAAATCCAAACGACAATACTTGTTTACGCCAGCTTTCATAAGCATCGCGAACGGTGGTATATTTTGGATTATCTAAAATATTTCTAAAAACATTGCAGTAGTATGTATTGCATGAATTTTGAATAGATTCGATTAGATTCAATGGAGAATTATGATTATGACAGCCAACTCTTAACCGTCCTGCCACATAACCTCCATGACAACTATAATTTGTATATGGAAATAAAATTTTCTCCTGTTGACCTATTAATGCATTTATAACCTTAAATGTAGATCCGGGAGGATATTGTGCCATTATAGCCCTATTAAACAATGGCTTAAGCGAATCATTCATTAAGAGACTATAGTTTTTGGTACGTACTCTACCTACTAATAAATCAGGGTCATATCCCGGGGTTGAAATTAGTGCTAAGATTTCTCCAGTAGCTGGTTCTATTGCAACAATACTTCCGGTAAGGTTTTGCATTAGATTTTCTCCATATGCCTGTAAATCGGAATCAATAGTAGAAATTACATTTGAACCCACTTCTGCCTGAACATCAAATTGACCTTCATTATATGGACCTTTAATCCGATTATGAACATCAACCATAAAAATGCTTACTCCTTTTTTACCACGCAGATAATCTTCGTAGGTCTGCTCAATACCGCTAATTCCTATATAATCTCCTTGCTTGTAGTATGGATTAGATTCAATTATTTTATCATTTACCTCACCAACATATCCCAAAATATGGGGGGCATGAGGTGAGGCATATTTTCTGACAGTTCTAGGTTGAACAAAAAATCCCGGGAACTTATATAGCTTTTCTTGCAAATTAGCATAGGTAATAGAAGAAATCTGCTTTAGAAATATGGATGGCTTGTATAATGAGTATTGTCTTGCTTTTAAAAGATTTTCATCGATATATGCTTTGTCAATTTCCAGTATCGAACAAAACTCAATTGTATCGAAGGGACTAACCTGTTTTGGATTAACCATGATATCATATGCAGCCTCATTGTAAACAAGAAGGATTCCATTTCTGTCGAAAACTAATCCTCTGGCAGGAAACTGAGTTTCATAACGCAAAACATTATTACTTGCAGTTAATTTATAGGTACTATCAACAACCTGAATAATAAATAAACGAATAATATAAATAGCCCCTATAAGGCCAATAATTAATCGAATAATATTCTTTCTTCCTGCAAATGAATCCACGTTATACTATAAATTATCTCCAACCTATCTACTTAATTTATTGCGATAGAAATACTGACTTATAAAAATTATTAATAAGCTTAAAACCGAACTAAGAATAATCCTTAATAGAGTTATAAAAAAATCAGAGAAACGAAATACTTCGATATAAAAAAGAATTAGATGATGTGCAAAAACTAAAATAGTTGAATATTGGATAAACCAACTTATTCCATAAAAACTCACTGTTGGAGAGGTCTCTGACTCATATCCATCGCGGGGCGATATAATTTTTAAAACGAAAGGTCTCAGAAATGCAATAAAAACTGAAGCTGAGCTATGCATTCCCAATGTATTTGTAAATAAATCGATAGAAAAACCTAATAAAAAACCAAGTATCAACAATAGCCACTTCGGAGTATTAAAAGGTAAAATAAGTATAAAAAGAATATAGACATAAGGATTAATAAATCCTCCCAATTGAATATTATTTAAGATTAACACTTGAAGCAGTACAAGTAGGAAAAAGCTTAATATGTATCGGGGAATTTGTTTTATCATAACTCTACTAGATTTTCTTCGAGATCTAATTTTTCTTCTCTTAATAAATTTTCGACTACGTAAACATGATACAACCTTTTAAAATCGACAGATAATAACACTTTAATTTTATAAAAGCTTCCTGACTTTTCTTCAAAATCACTGATAGTCCCTATCATTAATCCTTCGGGGTAAATAGATGAAAATCCGCTTGTAACGATTGTATCTCCTAATTGAATATCAGCATGTAATGGTATTTCATTCAGAATAACAGATCGGTAATTTAATCCATCCCATGACAATGACCCATAATACTGATTCTTTTTTAATTTAGCACTTATTTTATAATCGAGATTAAGCATTGAAATTACTGTTGAGTAGTTTTTTGAAACCCCTTTTATTATACCTACTACACCATCTTGTGAAATCACAGCCATTTCGGGTTTAATTCCATGAGAATACCCTCTGTTCAAAGTCAAGTAATTATGTCTGTTATTTACAGAGTTATTAATAATCTGCGCTGGAACATATGTATATTGTTGATTATGTATAGTATCGCTAATTATTTCGACCGATGAGCTTTCAATTTTGTACTTCGATTCTAAAATACTCATTAGTCGGGTATTTTCCTCTGCCAACTTTCTATTTTGCTCGGCTAGCGAAAAATACTGTTTTAGGTTAGCAGTTCGTGCGTAATATCTTCCTGAAATCTGCCTCGAAAAATTTACCAGAGATGCTTGTTGAAAATTATTATTATTAACTAACAAGATCAATGAAAAGACTTCGATTATAACGAATAAAATTAAAAAGTGAATCCGTAACAGAAAATCAAGTAAGTTTCTCATAAACTATTCTCTCAACAAAAATTTGAATCTATCGCATTAAGAAAGTAAACTTATCTACATTTTTTAATGCAATACCTGTTCCGCGTGCAACGGCATGTAATGGATCTTCGGCAACCTTAAACTGTATACCTATTTTATCGGTCAATCGTTTATCTAATCCTCGCATTAATGCACCGCCTCCAGCAAGAAAAATTCCATCATTAACAATGTCGGCATAAAGTTCTGGAGGAGTTTGTTCCAACACACCAAGAATAGCTGTTTCAACTTTTGAAATTGATTTATCCAAACAATGAGCAATTTCCTGATAAGAAATAGGAATTTCGACTGGCATTGCTGTCATAATATTGGGACCACGAACCACGTAATCTTCTGGTGGTGAATCCAGCTCAGGCAAACATGAGCCTACATTTATTTTAATATCCTCGGCTGTACGTTCGCCAATTTTAATATTATGTTGATGACGCATGTAAGCTTGAATATCGGATGTAAAAGCATCACCTGCAATACGTATCGATTTGTTGCATACGATACCACCCAGTGCAATAACAGCAACCTCGGTAGTTCCGCCACCAATATCAACAACCATACTTCCTTTAGGTTCTTCTACATCAATACCCATTCCAATTGCCGCTGCCATTGGTTCATAAATCATATATACATCGCGGCCTCCAGCATGTTCAGATGAGTCGCGAACAGCTCTCATCTCAACCTCGGTACTGCCTGAAGGAATACAAACAACCATGCGCAATGAAGGAGCAAACAATTGTGGCTTATTATTAATCATCTTAATCATACCACGTATCATTTGTTCAGCTGCGTTAAAATCGGCAATAACTCCATCTCTCAATGGTCTAATTGTACGGATATTAACGTGTGTTTTACCATGCATCTGACGTGCTTTGTTACCTATAGCAATTAGCTTTCCTGTTAACTGATCAACAGCAACAATCGATGGCTCATCAACTACAATCTTATCATTACAAATGATAATTGTATTTGCTGTACCCAAATCAATAGCGAGCTCTTGTGTAAAAAATGAAAACAATCCCATTATATTATATTTATTAAATTTTTAATGTTTAAAATGCCTTGTACCTGTAAATACCATTCCTATATTATGATTATTACAAAAATCTATCGATTCCTGATCTTTTACTGAACCCCCGGGTTGAATTACTGATTTTATACCTGCCTGGTATGCAATTTCAACTGAGTCGGCAAAGGGGAAAAAAGCATCTGAGGCCATTACTGCTCCGTTTAAGTCGAACTTAAAACTATTGGCTTTAGTAATTGCTTGCTTTAATGCATCTACTCTTGATGTTTGACCCACTCCACTTGCACAAAGCTGCTTATTCTTTACCAACACAATGGTATTTGATTTTGAATGTTTAACAACTTTATTAGCAAAAATCATATCTTCTATTTCCTTCAGCAATGGCTCTACTTTTGTAACCACAGTCATATCTTTAGCTGATTCAATCTTTACATCCCTGTCTTGAACCAAAACTCCATTAAGCAAAGATCTAAACTGAACTACTGGAAATTCTTTTTGTTTTTGTATAAGGATAATCCTGTTCTTTTTCTCCTTAAGAATTTTAAGAGCTTCTTCCTGATATGAAGGGGCAATAATTACTTCAAAAAAGATTTTATTTATTTCAATAGCTGAATCTTTATCAATTTCTTTATTGGTAATTAGTATTCCTCCAAAAGCAGAAACAGGATCTCCTGCAAGTGCTGCATTCCATGCTTCAACAAGAATAGGTCGAGAGGCAATTCCGCATGCATTGTTATGCTTTAATATGGTAAAAGTAACCTCATCAAAATCAGATATTAGCTGAACAGCAGCTTCGATATCTAATAGATTGTTATACGAAATTTGCTTTCCATGTAATTGATTAAAAACAGCATTCAAATCTCCATAAAAAAATCCTTTTTGATGTGGATTTTCGCCATACCTTAATTCTTCTCCATTTTGAATACTTTGCTTAAAGGCGGGCACCGAAAAATCTTTATTAAAATACTTGAAAATTGCTGTATCGTAATGCGATGAAACATTAAACGCTTCAACAGCAAATTGTTTTCTTTCTGCGAGGCTTGATAAACCTTTGTGCATTTCAAGCAAATCAATTAATTTTTGGTATTGGTTTTTTGATGAAATTATTAATGTGTGCTCAAAATTTTTGGCTGCGGCTCGAATTAAAGAAATTCCTCCAATATCAATTTTCTCTATTATTTCCTGATCTGTAGCACCTGATGCAACAGTTGATTCGAAAGGATATAAATCGACAATTACCAGATCGATCTTGGGAATATCATATTGTTTCATTTCAGACAAATCGGAAGGGTTTTCCCGTCTGGCAAGAATTCCTCCAAAAATCTTGGGATGCAATGTTTTTACACGACCACCTAGTATGGATGGATATTGTGTAACATCCTCTACCGCTGTTACTGAAACACCTAACTTTTCAATAAAACTTTTAGTTCCACCTGTAGAAAATATTTTAACATCTAGTAACTTGAGTTTTTCAATAACTGGCTCCAAATTGCTTTTATCATAAACAGAGATTAAGGCTGATTGTATCTGTTTAGTATTGCTCATTTATCTTTTTATATTGATTGTTTAATAAATCCAACTATCACACGCATTAAATTAATCAAAAATCTACTTGTAAATGATTAATATCTTACTTAGAAAATGCATATTTAAATAATTGTTCGAAAATATAAATAATACAGCAAAAAAAAAACTTAGGATGTGTATATTTGTTTAAAATATTATCAACTGATATCATGTTAATTCTTAATCTTATAAAGGAGAGTTTTGTATTTGCCTTTAATGCGTTGAAGGTAAATCGTTTACGAACATTGCTTACTCTACTTGGAATCACAATTGGCATATTTGCCATTATTTCGGTATTTACGGTTTTAGATGCACTTGAAAGTACAATAAGAAATAGTTTTTCTTCATTAGGCGATGATATCGTTTATGTTCAAAAATGGCCATGGACACCTCCTCCTGGAGAAGAATATGCCTGGTGGGAATATCTGAAAAGACCTCTCCCAAGTATTAAAGAATATGAGCAAATTAAAAAACATTCTGATAAATCATTAGCTGCAAATTTTGCAGTGTCAACACTCCGAAATGTTAAATACAGAAATAAAACAGTCGAAAATGTTGTTATTTGGGCTAATTCTCACGAATTCGAAAATATAAGAACCTTTGAACTAGAATCTGGAAGATATTTTACTCCTTTTGAATCAAATGCAGGTAAGAATATTTGCCTTATTGGGCATGAAGTTACTAAAAATCTCTTTGAAGGAATTGACCCTATAGGGAAAGAAATAAAAATTCAGGGACGAAAAGTTACCATAATTGGTGTTGTTAGAAAAGAAGGCAAAGATATACTCGGAAGTGGAGGATCACTAGATGAAATGGTTATTTTACCTGTAAATTATGCAAAAAACATACTTGACATAAAAAGCGATAATGTAAACCCTATGATTATGGTTAAAGGAAAACCGGGTGTTGCTATTAATGAGCTTAAAGACGAAATTAGAAATATAATCAGATCAACAAGGACGTTAAATCCGAAACAAAAAGACAATTTTGCATTGAATCAGGCGAGTTTACTTACATCTTCACTCGATCAGATATTTGCAGTAATTAATTTTGCTGGTTGGCTAATTGGGGGTTTCTCTATTTTAGTAGGAGGATTTGGAATAGCAAATATCATGTTTGTTTCCGTAAAAGAACGCACAAATATTATCGGCATTCAAAAGGCTTTAGGAGCAAAACGATTTTTCATTTTGTTTCAATTTCTTTTTGAGTCAGTTATGTTATCTCTTGTTGGTGGAGCAATAGGATTAATTCTTATATATTTCGGCAGCTTATATGCAAATACACAAATGGAATTTAAAATCACGCTTACACTAAGCAATATTATTCTTGGACTTGGAATTTCGGCAATAATAGGTATTATTTCAGGATTTGCTCCTGCTCGGGCTGCGGCAAACCTAAATCCAGTAGAAGCGATAAATACTACATTTTAGTTTGTATGTTAAAATCATGTTAAAAATATCTCAACAATCGATTATTAAAAGTTGATTTGTATATTTGCATGGAATTTTAAATTATTAACCCATTAAAAATCATAAACCTATGTTAAAAAAACTAGTTGGAGTTTTAGCTATTGTAGCAATCCTTTATTCATGCGGTACAAAACAAAAAGAAACTGAATGCAATACTAAAAAGATTTCTGTTCAAGCGTTAATGGATAGTATCGATAACTACATCGAAAAAGATGTTCTAGTATGTGGAACAGTAAGTCATGTTTGTTCACACGGTGGTAAACGGATGTTTCTTATCGCTGAAAACCCAGATGTTGCAATTAAAGTAACTCCAAATGAAGAAATTGGTGTTTTTAGCAAAGAACTTGAAGGAAGCATGGTTCATGTTTATGGAAAGGTGAAAGAACTAAGAATTGATGATACTTATATAACCGAAATGGAGAAAGAAATGATGGAAGGTGTTGAGAATGAAGCAGCCCACACCCATGATGGAAACCACGATGGCGAGCATAAAGCAGAACTTGACAGTACCCAAATTGAAAAAATAGCTCAAATGCGACAAGAAGTTGTTGAATCGGGTAAAGGATATATTTCGCAATACTGGATTGAAGCAACTAAGGTTGAAGCAACAGAATGTGCAGCAAAATCAGATTCTGAACATAAATGTACTGAACACAAAGAAGATACAACAATTGTAGCTGAAAAATAATTTTCAATATTTAATCAGGGTCCGAAGAATAAAAAGTTTTTCGGACTTTTTTATTCAATCCCAATGAAAATTCGAAAACTTAATAGAGACCTTCACCGAGATTTAGGTTATATCTTTTTTGCAATGACCGTTATTTATGGATTATCAGGAATAGCCTTAAATCATATCGATGACTGGAATCCAAATTACATTATCCGAACAAAGGAGATAAAAACAGATGTTTCGGCAACGACTTTTAAAGATATTTCTCGCGAAAATATTGTGGGTTTATTAAAAAAAATAGCACCTGATGAAAAATATAAAAACCACTATTTCCCAAGTGAAGATATTCTTAAGATTTTTATTAAAGACGGAAGCATTGAATTAGATACCCAATCTGGATCAGGTGTTGTTGAAACATCAAAGCGAAGACCGATATTTCATCAGGTAAACTACTTACATTATAATCCGCGTAAATGGTGGACAATTTTTTCTGACATTTTTGCCGGATCATTAATTTTACTTGCTTTAACTGGATTATTTGTACTCAAGGGTAAGAATGGAATAACTGGCCGTGGAGCCTGGTTAACCTCAGCCGGAATAATTATTCCATTAATTTTTCTGTTACTTTATTATTGGAATGTTTTTAAGTAAAAATTGTAAAGAATAGCCTTCCAATCATAAGATATAAGAATAATCCCATAATATCATTAACTGTAGTAATAAATGGTCCGGTAGCTAAAGCAGGATCAATTTTGAAACGTTCTAAAAGCATTGGCACAAATGTTCCGAACAAAGAGGCAAAAATAATTACTGAAAACAAAGCAGTGCTAACAGTAATCGTTAAAGCAAAACTATCGCTGAAAAAGAAATTATACGCAAAAATAACTGTCGATAGAATTACACCATTGAGACTTGCAACAAAAAGCTCTTTTGAAAGTTTTCTGCCAAGGCTTTCAAAACCCAAAGAATTAGTAGCAAGGGCTTGAACAATTATTGACGAAGATTGTACGCCAACATTTCCACCCATAGCCGCAATAAGAGGAATAAAAAACGCCATTTGTGGATAAAGGCCCAAATCATTTTCGTAATTTCCAATTACTAATGCGCCAATAATACCGCCAAACAAACCAATAAATAGCCAGGGAATTCTTGCACGGGTAAGCAACCATGCGCTATCGCTATGTTCAACATCTTCGGTAATACCAGATGCCAATTGATAATCGCGTTCTGCCTCTTCGCGCATAACATCAACAACATCGTCAATGGTTATCCTACCCACAAGTCGTCCTATGGCATCAACAACAGGTAATGCAACCAGATCATATTTTTCCATAATATTGGCAACTTCTTCCGATTTTGTGTCAGTCTTTACTGAAATGATATCCTTATTTAAAATGCTTTTTATGCTTGCATTTGTGGATGCTAAAAGCATTCTTTTTAATGAAAGAGTTCCTTTTAAAACATTATTATCATCAACCACATATACATAATAAACTTCATCTACCTCAGCTGCTTGTCGCCGCATTTCTTTAAGGCAAGTGGGCATAGTCCAGTTTTCGTTCACCGTAATAAGCTCCTTGGCCATTAAACCACCGGCAGTATCCTCATCATAATTTAAAAGATCGACAATATCTCCGGCTTGCTCAAGATCCTGAATATAAGAAATAACCTCTTCTTGCTTTTCTTCTGATAAATCGCCAATAATATCGGCAGCATCATCAGAATCCATGTTATCAATTAACTGTTTTGCAATCTCTTCACTAGGCAGGGCATCAAGAAATCGTTCACGATCATCATCTTCGAGTTCAATAAAAACATCAGCTGCTTTTTCATCATCAAGTAAATCGTGCAAGAATTTCGTTTCTTCAATCTCGAGTTCATCATAAATTTCAGCAATGTCGGCAGGGTGCAAATCGTTAACCATATCGAAAGCTGCAGCTTCTTCTTTTTTGTCAATGTGAATTCGGAGTTTCTCCAAAAATTCACGTGTTAATTCAAATTGCATTGCCATATTTTCCGAATTGAAGATTAAATATTCTGTTCTATCAAATTGGTGAGAAATATAAACTCATCAACACTTAATTGCTCGGGTCGTTTATTATATATTTCATGATCTGTAGGCAAATTTACTAAAATACTTTTTAATGAGTTACGCAACGTTTTTCTTCGTTGATTAAACCCGAGCTTTACAACTTTAAAGAAGAATTCCTCATTACATCCCAGAGCTTTTCTGCTATTTCTTTTTAGATGGATAACCGCTGAATTTACTTTTGGTGGTGGATCAAATACTTTTGGACCAACAGTAAAAAGGTATTCAATATTATAAAAAGCCTGTAAAAAAACACTCAATATGCCATAGGTTTTGTTTCCATGTGATGATTTAATTCTATCGGCGACCTCTTTCTGAATCATGCAAACAACATCCAAAACCAGATCGCGATTTTCGAGTACTTTAAAAAATATCTGGCTCGAAATATTGTATGGGAAATTACCAATAATAGTTAATGGTTCGGTAAAAAAATCACGAATATTGATCTTAAGAAAATCTGCCAACATTAATCGATTCTCAAGTTGAGGGAAATTGATTTTAAGAAATTCAAATGCTTCCGTATCAACCTCGATAGCATGTACAACAAATTTTTGGTCGGCAAGCAAAACGGAAGTAAGCACTCCTGTTCCCGGACCAATTTCGAGCACTGTTTTTTGCGAACAATGATCCAATGCCCCAACAATTTTACGGGCAATATTCTGGTCTTTTAAAAAATGCTGTCCTAAACTCTTCTTTGGCCTAACATAACTCATGGTAAAATTAACTTTTAACTTTAAACTTATAACTTTGAACTTTCCTAGGTAAAGATCGAAAAACTTAAGTCAAATTCAAATAAATAGTATCTTTGAAATTCACATTTGGTAAATAATTTATGAATTCCAAGCTTCTACGATATGTTATAATAACCATCGTTTTAATCCTCTCTTATGGTTTTATCACGTATAAAATAATTCATTTTGAGGAACTTAAATCATTTGATTTCAGGCAATTTTTAACAACACCATTATCCTTCTTTTTTTTATTTGTTATATTGATGTTGATGGTTGTAAACTGGGCCATTGAAACATATAAATGGCAAATGTTAATTCATAAAATTCAGCATTTTTCATTTACAAATTCTTTTAAAGCAGTATTGGTCGGTATTACCGTTGGAGTGTTTACACCAAACCGCGTGGGCGAAATTGGTGGAAGAATTGCATTTTTGGAAAAAGGTAAAAGAACTTCCGGAGCTTTTGCGTCAGCAATTGGAAGTTTGGCACAATTCATTGCAACCATTATTATGGGTGTTGGAGGATTTATACTTTTTTTATTGTTTTTTCCTGATAAAACTCAAATAAATACATATTTTAATAAGTTTTCGGCAATTGCTTTATTTCTTGTTTTGGCACTTTTAGTTTGGAGTTATTATAATGTTCGTAAAATAATTCCTTTGCTAATAAAAATCCCATTTCTGAAAAAAAAATCAGAACAAATTCAATACCTATCGAATGAAACTGGAAAATCGTTATCATTTGTTTTGTTTCTGAGCACCTTGCGATACCTTGTGTTTTTCTTACAGTTTTTTTTATTACTAAACCTGTTTAATGCAGATATTAACCTACTCGAAGGGTTTGTCTCAATATCCATAACCTATTTATTTATGACCATTATTCCTACAACTACTTTACTCGAGCTTGGTTTACGAGGTTCGCTGGCAATTATTTTTATCGGATTATTTTCGGAGAATATTCTGGGCATCGTACTTGCATCATTTTTTATATGGATTATTAATATTGCAATACCGGCAGTAGTTGGAACTTTTTATTTAATTAAACCCAAATCACTAAACCTTTCTTAGTAACCTTTTGTTTTTAATGTGATTAGAATTGATACAGAAATGGAAAAAAATAAAAACCTCCGTATAGCTTTTATTTTAAGTCTGATAACGATCATTTACAATATTGCCGAAGGAATTATTTCGTTGTATTTTGGTATTAATGACGAAACCCTTTCTTTGCTAGGATTTGGAACCGACAGTTTTGTAGAGGTTATTTCAGGTATTGGTATTGCCCACATGGTTCTACGTATGCGATATTCGAAAGTTAACCAGCGTGATAAATTCGAGCGTCAGGCATTGCGAATAACAGGATTTGGCTTTTATATACTGACTGCAGGAATACTCGTGGGTGCTGTTCTAAATTTAATCGAAGGATCGAAACCAGAAAACACCTGGCCAGGGATAGTAATTGCGGGTATTTCTATTTTAACCATGTACTTTTTAATGAAATACAAATTAAAAATTGGTAAAGTTGTCGAATCGGATGCTATTATTGCCGATGCAAGCTGCACCAAATCGTGTTTATATCTTTCTATTGTTTTGCTCGTAAGTAGTGTTGCTTATGAAATTTTCCAGATAGGATATATTGATATTATAGGTTCGCTGGGTATTGCATGGTTCACTTTTAGTGAAGGCCGCGAATCGTTCGAAAAAGCAAAAAGCAATAAAATGGCCTGTGGATGTGGTGGAGAATGCCATAGTTAATTAGCATTTCTCACTGAGTTTATTACATACCGAATGCAACAAATGAATATCGGTTTCACCCAAAATATTTAACCGCTCCATTATGCGGTTATAAATTGAGGAATCAGATTTAAAACCTATTTCTGTTAGAATAATCTCAACTTTGTTTTTTAAGGTATTAAACTCATTCGGGTTTATTTCTTCGTCAATTTTCTTATTATCCAATTCAATCATAGACAAGGTGTAAGCATAAATCATAACCGATTGTGCCAGGTTAAGCGATGGATATTTGGTTTTCATGGGAACGCTGGTTACGGTATGGCACAACGATAGTTCTTCGTTGGTTAATCCGCTCTCCTCGCGCCCAAAAACAATAGCCAGGCTTTTTATCGATGATGATTTTGCTTTAATAAGATCATTCAGTTTGTTTACTGGATAATAATCCTGATTTACCTTTCTTTTTTTGGCGGTTGTACCAATAATCCAATCCATGTCTTTTACTGCTTCTTTCAATGATGGAAAAACGTGTGCATTTTCGAGAATATCATTTGAGGCATGTGCAAGCCATCTGGCTTCATCGGCTAAATGATTTGCAGGATTTACAAGCCGAAGCGAAGAAAACCCCATCGTTTTCAATGCTCTGGCTGCTGCTCCAATATTCTCGGGTACTGCTGGTTCGACAAGTATAAAATGGAAATCGATCACCTTTTGCTTTGATTTTTAAGAATCATTTTACGCGAAAACTCTTTCCAAAAATCCAAATGAAAATCATAGCTGCCATGATTTTTCAATATATCATATCCTGCAACAATCGAATCAGCCTGAACTACTTTATATTTCAAATTTGGATTATGCATATACATTCTTTCGGGGTGAAATTGCACACCCAATACATTCTCATATTTTTTATGATTAACTGCTTCAATTACTTTCCCATCCATCGAAGTAGCAGCAACTTTTAAACCGCTGCCTAGTTTTTCAATTGCCTGATGATGAATACTGAATACCAATGGATTTATCCTTATATCTTCTGGTCCTACAAAAACTCCTTTATTGTTAATCTTTATTTCATGAAAACTGCCGTCAAACAAATCAGGATTAATTGAAAGATTTGTATTATAGTTTCGGTGTTGTGCATTTTTATCGAGCATTAATACCTGATTAACTGTGTTTACCTGGTAAATTTCCGATGGAATATCCTGAATCATGGTTCCTCCAGCAGCTACATTAAGGGTTTGCATTCCCAAACATATTCCATAAATAGTATAATCAGGTTTGTCATCAAGCAAAGGTTTGAAAGAATTATTCTGACTGCCACCTATCAAATGAAATAAAAATGAAACTTCGAAATAATGCCTGTAAGGATCAGTTATTTCGGTTAACAAACTTGTTTCTTCGTTATAAATTGATGGAGGTAAATCGGGTCCACCCAGAAAAAGAATTCCGTTACTCTTATAAAAAAGCTCGGTAAATTTGTCAGAACAATCATTCTCTTTAAAAATATCCTCTAAAGAAATATTTTGCGAGATCTTTTCCAGCCTTATATTTTGTAGCTTTTTATTTTCCAAAAATTTCTCTGACTCTGTATAATCATACTCTTCATTTACATGATAAACACCAATAACAATAAGGTTATCAATATTTACTATACGACGTTCTATGAGATTAATAAACATTTTGAGGTTATACTCAGTAGGATGAACGAGGATCAAGGTTGGATTAACATTTGAATCTTTTCTCTGCGAAAATCCAGAAGTCACCAGCAATCCAATTATTATCGATAAAAAGATCTTTCTCATATTGTAAAATTTTTGATTTTAAAGATAAAAAAATCCTTGCTAAATTCTCTTTAACAAGGATTTTAATTAAAAGAAACAGATGTTAATATATCATTTTGGGAATTCCAACAAAGTAAAGGTCATATCCACCAAGTCCTCCCGGTCGGTTTGATGAAAAAATCATAAGATCGTTTTCATAATTACTAGCATAGGTAGTAACAGGTCTGTATTCATCGTATTCAGAATTAATTTCAGGTCCAAAATTCACCGGTTCCGACCAGGCATTGTTTTTAAACTCAGAATAATACAAATCATAACCGCCATACCCATCTAGTCTATTCGATGTAAAAACCATTAGGTTTCTGTTAATATATGGACATTTATCATCAGCAGTACTGTTTAATAAATCCATTTCGGTTAAGGCTGATTTTTCTTGCGATTTAACCCAATTTATTACAGGAGAGTTTTGGGGTAAAGATATTTTATAGATATCAAAGTTTCCCGTTGAATCACAACAAAAATACATTTCAGAAATCTGTGGGTTAAATGTTGGATAAGCCTCATTATAATTCGAATTTGCTGGAATTAATGCTGCCGAATCCTGCAATCCAAAAAAAGTATTACCATACAAATAGTTAATGTCTAAATTACCTGAAGAGTCTGTTGCATAAAAGAATAAATAATCTGTACTATTTAAAAATACTACAAACGGGCCATATTCATTAAAATCAGTATTAACTGTTTCAACCACTAAATCATATAACCAATATTTTCCTGGCATTGTATCAAAAACAGCTTTTTCGGTAGATGAAAAATAGTTATAATACACCATAAAATCAACCAAATCGAAATTTTGACCTTGCGATTTTCTGTTGCTCGAAAAAAGAATTGGAAACTCAACCCATAAATCTCTTGGCAAGTCCATATTATAATCATCATAGACAGAGTTAATGGCTTCAAAATTTTCAGGCAACTCAGGGAAAACACCCAATTCCTTATCATCATCCAAATCGCAGGATACACAACAAACTACCAAAATACAGACTATTAGTAATAAATATTTCTTTTGCATAGTATTTTTTAATAAAGATGTATTAAAGGAATTTTAGGTTGCTTACCTATAAATGATAAACCCCAATTGATCTGGATGGTCTTGCACCATTGCATTCATAGGAAAATGAATCAATTTTACTGCAGATATAATATCACCAGCTGCAGCCCAGGTAAAAAATATACCGAACATAATATACAAACCACTGCCAAAAATAATTCCTGCAACAGCCGGTATAAAACCTAAAACAAAAAGAGGCATTAGAGCCCCAGCTAAGTAAATAATAACTTTCAATGGTTTCTTAAAATGAGTATAAGGAGTAATATATTTCCAATTTACTCCAAATTTAATTTGTCGAAAACCCCCTTTTGTAAAAACAGCCCATGTTAGGCCATGTAAAAGTTCGTGAAGAACTATTCCAATAATTATATAAAGGAAAATCTGCTTTTGAAATACAAAAAAACCAGATTTTAATGTGTCAAAATCCCATATCAACAAAAAAGGAACCAAGTAAACAATAAGAACTGGAAACAAAAAAAGGATTGCCAATAAATTCACTTTTCCCATCGGAACAGTATATTCTGTTGACTTTTCTAACCTTATTTCTTTAAACAGCATCTGGAAATTATTGTAAGTTTTGTTTTAATAAAGAATAAATCAAGCAATCCTGAATCTTTTTATTTTTAATGATCGATCTTTTCAAGCGGGCTTCAAAAGTAAATCCGGCTTTTTCCAATACTCGTTGCGAAGAAACATTCGACTCAAAAACCTGTGCAAAAATCCTGTCAACATCAAAGTTACTAAAGGTATAATCTACCATTGCTTTTAGTGCTTTTGTTACAAATCCTTTGTGCCAGTATTTTTCACCGAGCCAATATCCAATTTCTGCATTTCGTCTGTAAACATCTGTTTGTAAAATAATCCCTATCCCACCTATTGCACTTTCTTTATAAACAATTGCAAAGTTTGTAATCGGATTATTTCTATTGGCAATTTCTATCCATTGCTTTGCAGCCAATACAGTATATGGATTTGGAAAATCATCACGTAGGTTATCCCAAACCATTTTATTGTTTGCGTTTTTAGCTAACGATTTTATGTCCTGTTCTTGCCAGTTACGAAGATAAATTATTCCAAGATCAATCATTATCGTATTTTATTCAGATCTTACCTACAAATTTCTAAATCGATACAAAACTCCAGTTGGAAGTTTGCGTCCAGATTTATCGGTTAGGTATAGCGCCCCAATTTCTTTGTCGTTTTGTTTTCCAAATATAGTCTCAACCAAAGTTTCAGCCATAATCGAAGAAACACCTGTTGAATATAAATTAAGGATAAAAAAGTTATTTTGAGGAGCAAGTAATTGTTTACATTGCTTTAACAAATCATTTAATTTATCTTCTAGAATCCATTTCTCGCCATTAGGTCCGTGCCCATAAGATGGTGGATCGAGAATGATTCCATTATACTGTTTCCCTCGTTTTACTTCACGATTTACAAATTTAACCGCATCTTCAATAACCCAACGAATATCAGACAATTTGCTTGCAGCCATGTTTTCAGAAGACCAGTTTATTACTTGTTTAATTGAATCAACATGCACCACATCGGCACCGGCAGCTTTTGCAACCAACGAAGCTCCACCTGTATATGCAAACAAGTTAAGTACCTTTGGTGTTTCTTTGGTTTTCAAACCGATTAAGCTATCATAAATATAATTCCAATTATCAGCTTGTTCAGGAAAAATACCAACGTGCTTAAAGGAAGTTAATCCAAGTCTCATTCTAATGGTCATTTCCTTATATTGGTATCCAATATGCCATTGCTCGGCCATATCAGGCTTAATAACCCATTCCCCCTTTTCGCCTGCCAAACCACCTGCCTTTTCTTTCTTAAATTCGGCATGAGCCATTTTGTGCCATTCATTTTCTGATAATGCTTTATCCCAAATGGCTTGTGGTTCTGGTCTGGAAACTACATACTTTCCAAATCGTTCGAGCTTTTCGAAATTGCCGGCATCAATTAATTCATACTCAACCCAGTTTTGTGGTGTAATTAATTTCATTTATTAGAATTTTACTGCAAAAATATAACTTTCATTGCACATTGTTTGCAATCGAACTCAAGTTTATATTTTCGGTTATTATCTGCCAAAAAAAGAGGTTCTTCGATTTTGACTTTTGGATTGTCGTGTTTGGGACACAATCCTAACTGGTACTTAATGCAATGTTTAGTAACCATAATTTCCTTATTGGTAAAATCGGTTTGTATCTCAAATGCATTTTCAACCATCTTTACTCCATGCCTGTTGTAAAATGATATTGCCTTCTGATTCAATACATTTCCTTTGTAGTCAATGAATTTATCAGGAAAAAGATGAGTTGTTTTTTCAAGTACTTTTTCTTGTCTAGGATAATTTGATATTCGCTTTAATTCGATTAAGTTAATTACTTTTCTGCGCAAATCATTAAGAACCGAGATTTGAAAGAATAATGGGTTTTTGAGATTTATCTCGACTGAGGTAATTTTGAATATCGAATCGCCTGATTTTTTAAATTGACTTATCATATTTGCAGTTGCCTTCTCTGCATTCAATGCATTCTCTTTTACAATGATTTCTTCAAACTCAACATTATTGAGATCTTCATCTTCAGCTTTTATAATAATCCCTTTCTCCGACTCTTCAATTTTGATGTTTACTGCAATTTTCCTTTCTGTTTTTGATCCATTAAGCTGTTTATTAAATTCATGATCGTAATTACGGTAAATAATTGTTTCGGGCATTATAAACGAAATATTTTCGACAAACACTTTATCTTTTTCAACCTTATTAACTGATGTCCCTTGCAATTCACCCTTCTCATCAAAAAAGCATATTCCATCGGCATTATTTAATTTGATTTTTGAATCAATAATAATATAATTGGTTGTAACCGATTTTACCTTTCCAATAACTTTTCCGATCGATTTCTGTGTGTTGGGTGATGCAATATCTTTTTTTCTGCCATTGATAAAATATGTAGTAAAACCCCTGTTAAATGTACGTTCTGGATCAGGAGTAAAATCAATTTCTGTTTTACCAGAAGATGATCGTACAAAACCCTCTCTATTTTTTAGTATCTCATCTATCTGTTTTCTGAAATGAGCAGTAGTGTTTTTAATGTAGTTTATATCTTTTAATCTTCCTTCAATTTTAAAAGAACTTATTCCTAAATCGATCATTTCTCCTATATAATCAGATAGATTCAGATCTTTAAGCGAAAGTAGAAATTTATTTTTTGATAGTACCTTCCCTTTGTTATCCAACAATGAATAATAAGACCTGCAAGGTTGTGCACAAGTTCCGCGGTTTGCACTGCCTTTATTAATGGCATGACTAAAAAAACACTGCCCACTTAAACTTACACACAATGCCCCATGGACAAAAAACTCCAAATCAATAGTAGTTTTTGATCTGATTTCTTGTATTTGTTCCAAGGATAATTCGCGAGCAAGAATTACTCGCTGAATTCCTGCTTCTTCTAAAAACTTTACCTTTTGCCATGTATAATTATTGGTTTGCGTACTTGCAAACAATGGTATTGGAGGTAAATCCAGCTCCAATATTCCCATATCCTGAATTATAATTGCATCGACTCCGATCTGATATAGCTCATAAATCATTTTCTGAACTTCCGAGATTTCATCATCGTGTAAAATAGTATTGAGAGTTACATAAACCCTTGCATAATAAAGATGTGCAAAATCGACCAGTTTTTTTATGTCATCAAGACTATTTCCTGCAGAAGCTCTGGCTCCATACTTAGGTGCACCGATATAAACTGCATCGGCACCATAAATTAAAGCTGCTTTGCCAGATTCATAGTCCTTTGCTGGAGCTAGCAATTCGATTTTTTTCATTTACAGATTGAAATTAGTATAACAAAGATTGGAATAATTGGGTATTTATGCAAAATCATAAATTTATGTGAGTATTAATCAAACAATTTTGACTGATTAAAGTTTAAAATTACCTTTGCAATTATTAATTTCTTAATATGATCGAAAAAATTACCAGCATACAAAATCAGCGGATTAAAAACATTGTAAAACTTCAGCAAAAATCATCCGAGCGAAAAGATCAAAACCTGATTGTGATAGAAGGATTGCGTGAAATAACGCTAGCTATAAAATCGGGGTTCGACATTAAATTTATCTTTTTCTGCTCCGAAATTATTTCTTATGATCGGATTAAAGAAATTTCTGCTAACGAAAACATTGTTTTTGATATTACACGCGAAGTTTATCATAAAATTGCATATAGGGAATCAACCGAAGGAATAATGGTTTTAGCAGAGCCTCACTTTTCAACACTAAAAAGTTTGAAGTTGGGGAAAAATCCCTTTTTAATTGTTCTCGAATCGGTAGAAAAACCTGGTAATCTTGGAGCTATTCTCCGAACAGCAGATGCAGCAAATGTTGATGCTGTTTTAGTTTGCGATCCACTAACCGATATATATAATCCAAATGTTATTCGTTCGAGTGTTGGTTGTGTTTTTACTAAACAGGTTGTAGCTTGCTCATCAGATGAAGCAATAGACTGGCTCAAAAAAAACAAAATAAAATCGTATGCCGCAGTACTTACAGCAACTCATTTTTACCATCATGCCGATTTTACTGTTGCATCAGCAATAGTAATGGGTACAGAAGCTGATGGACTAACAAAAAAATGGTTAAATGGTGCTGATGAACAAATAAAGATACCAATGAACGGAGAAATTGATTCATTAAATGTTTCCACATCAACTGCTATATTGGCGTTTGAAGCTATGCGACAACGTAATTTTTACAAATAAAATATTTGAATTGTTTAGAATTTAAAAATTGTTAATTATATTTGCAGTCCAAATATGGTGGATGTAGTTCAGTTGGTTAGAGCGCTGGATTGTGGTTCCAGAGGTCGCCGGTTCGAACCCGGTCTTCCACCCATTTTTAACTCTGGTAATTACCAGAGTTTTTTTATTGCTTGTGTTAAAACTAATATTAATTGGAATTCAATCACCTAATTATTAGAATGTAAGCATCATTTATATATGCTAAAAAACGTTAAAAGATTTTTTATTCGTCAAGTAAACTGTAATTTTAACTCCTGATTGTTAAAAAACAAGAATAGTGTCGCTGCTTAAGAAAGATATTAATAGTGTTGCGGGTTTGCAGATATTTAACATCCTCAGGTTTGTTACTTTTCTTATCATTTCAATTGTTTTTACCAAAATTGGTTTATCAAAAGAAGAAATCGGGATTTTCGAAATATCCATTTTTATGGCCAGTGTAGCCAGTTTCTTTTGGGTAACTGGTCTAATACAATCATTTCTTTCTTTATACAAAAGTTCTAAAACATTTGGCAATATTGAAAAAATCGAAGGACAAAAATCCCCTGAAATCTTTAATATCTATATTCTTCTTGTATTCTTTAGCATTATAGTCGCTGGAATTGGTTTAGCTGTTCAGGGAAATTTCTCTGTTTTTGGATACAAAGGAAATGTCCCATTATTGAATATTACGCTCTGGTATTTATTATTAAGCAGTCCTGCTAACCTGGTTGAATATATTTACATGATTCAAAACAAATCAGGCAATACATTAAGTTATGCTTACATAACCTATACGCTACAGTTAATAGCTGCCATTTTACCAGTAGTACTTGGGTTTGATGTTATATGGTCATTGCGTGGACTTGTTATTGTTGCTGCCATTCGTAATATCTGGCTGGCAACCCTAATTTATAATTATGCCGAAATAAAAATATCCATACCATATATAAGAGAGATCCTCATTTTTTCAGTACCGCTTATTGTAAGCGCCTTGGTTAGTGGATCATCTCAATATATCGATGGCTTGGTGATTTCAACTCATTACAATGCCGATGGATTTGCCATTTTTCGATATGGTGCAAAGGAACTTCCCTTTGTAGTAATGCTCGCATCAGGATTAAGTTCGGCTATGCTTACTGAGTTTAACAATGCAACTGAAATAAAAGAAACGTTAACTGTTTTAAAAAAGAAATCACTTCGGATAATGCATATGATGTATCCTTTTACAATTGTGATGCTTTTATTTGCAAAACCAATCTTTAAAACAATTTTTAGCCCTGAGTTTACAAGAAGCTCAGACGTTTTTGTTATTTATCTGTTAGCGATTCTTAGTCGTCTTCTTTTCCCTCATACCATTTTAATTGGATTAAAAAAAGCAAAAACCTTAATGATTATTTCATTTGTCGAAGTAGTTTTAAATGTTGTATTAAGTGTAACGCTTGTAAAAGTTTATGGTGTGGTTGGTGTTGCATTAGCAACTGTTGTTGCTTACCTGTTGTCAAAAGCGATAATGATCGCATATAATTATTATAAACTTGGAATCCACCCAGAAGAGTATATCCCTCTTAGGTGGTACGCTTTTTACTCTTTCATGCTAGGGCTCACATTTGTTCTGCTCGACAGAAGAATAATTGTAATTTAAAGGAGTGACTTTATGACATAATTTAAGTCTAAATGCTACATTCTGTCAGAATTATTAATTTGGAATATAAATTGTAAAACTTAAAAAAAAACAATAAATAATTAAACTATGAACTTTGCACGATCATCAAATCCCGTTTTATCAAAAAATGCTTTTAACGCTAATTCCTATGCTACTAATTATTCGGAAGTAATGACCTTGAATGGCACTCTGAATAAGTCTTTAATAATGTTAGCCCTGGTTGTTGTTGGTGCTATATATACATGGAAAATGTTTTTTGGAGTTTCTGATGTTGTAGTTGGTGCAGCCTTGGTAAGAAAATGGATTTTTATCGGTGGAATCGGTGGTTTTGTTTTAGCATTGGTAACAACTTTTAAAAAAGAATGGGCTTATATTACAGCTCCTTTATATGCTGTTCTCGAAGGGCTCTTTCTGGGAGCTATATCGGCATTCTTCGAAGCAAGTTATCCAGGATTGGTTATGCAGGCAATCGCATTAACATTTGGTACCATGTTTATCCTTTTAGCAGGTTACAGATCAGGATTAATAAAAGTTACCGATAAATTACGATCAGGAATTATAGCCGCAACAGGGGCAGTAGCATTAGTTTACTTGATTTCTATAGTATTTTCACTTTTTGGTGCAGGAAATTTAATTATTAATAATAATGGTATCTTAGGTATTGGAATTAGTGTCGTTATAGTTATTATCGCTGCATTAAATCTAGTATTGGATTTTGATTTTATTTATGAAGGCTCAAAGGCCGGATTACCAAAACATATGGAATGGTATGCTGCATTTGGCTTAATTGTTACATTGGTTTGGTTATATCTCGAAATGCTTCGTTTGCTTTCAAAGATTTCAAGCAGAAACTAATTAATATTCGCTTTTAATAATGAGGGTGTTTTAAAAAATCACTTTACTGGTTTTTAAAACACACTCTTTTTATTTAGGCTACTAAACACATCAATATTACATTAATAGTGTAAGTTTTTATCTACATTTGTTAATTGACTATACCCTTAAAAAACAAACCGATGAAAGGTGTAATGAAAATTATTAGGTACATGTACCCTTATTGGGGTAAAGGAGTAATGAGTATTGTATATGCATTAATAAGCACTATTTTCTCTTTATTCTCATTTACAATGGCTATCCCATTCCTGGGGATTTTATTTGGTAATCAGCCCAAAATAACCGAATTAGTTAAATGGGAACTGAATACAAAAGCAATTGCTCATAATTTCAATTACTTTCTTAGTAAGATTATTGAAACCCAAGGACCTGAAGCTGCACTTTTATCGGTAAGTATTATTGTTGTCTCATTTGTTCTTCTTAAAACACTGTTTCATTATTTAAGCAATTACGTAATGGCTCCTTTGAGAACCGGAGTTATTCGTGATATAAGAAATCAGCTTAATACGAAAATTCTTCAATTGCAAATATCCTACTTTACAGAAGAACGAAAAGGAGATCTTATTTCCCGCATGACAAGTGATGTGCAAGAAATTGAAGCCTCAATAATACGGTCTCTAAACAATGCTATAAAAATGCCACTAACCCTAATAGTGTATCTGGTTATATTATTTATAATGAGTCCGATTTTAACGTTAATGGTGCTTTTATTACTTCCATTTACAGGGTATATAATTGGTAGAATAGGGAAATCACTTCGAAGAAAATCAATTAAAGGACAAGCTAAACTAGGTTTACTTCTTTCGTATATAGAAGAAACTCTTTTTGGATTAAGAATTATTAAAGCATTTAATTCGGAAAAGAAAATTGACGATCGGTTCAGAAATGAAAATAATGCATATACCCGATTAATGACACGTATCTGGCGTAAAAAAGAACTTGCTGGACCATTTAGCGAGTTTATGGCAACCATTGTTATTGTTTTGGTTATGTGGTATGGAGGTAGTATGGTTTTAGATGCTAATCCAATTATGAATCCACAAACCTTTATTACTTATCTAATAATCTTTTCACAAATTATACAACCAGCAAAAGAAATATCAACAGTTTATTACAATCTTCAGCGCGGTTTAGCCTCTGTTGACAGAGTTAATGCTATTCTGGATGCTGAGGTAACGATTTATGTTAAAGAAAATGCTACACCAATTAACGAGTTCAAAAATTGTATTGAATACAAAGATGTAAGTTTTAAGTATATAGAAGATTACGTACTCAAAAATATTAATCTAAAGATTGAAAAAGGAAAAACTATAGCTCTTGTGGGGCAATCGGGCAGCGGAAAATCTACGATGGTTGATTTATTACCTCGCTTTTATGATTTGGTTGAAGGTGGTATTTATATTGATGGAGAAAATATAAAAGACCTAAACCTGATCGATCTAAGAAATTTAATGGGAATCGTTAATCAGGAATCAATTCTGTTTAATGATACTATTTTTAATAATATTGCTTTTGGTAAAGAAACAGCAACCGAGGAAGAAGTAATTGCAGCAGCCAAAGTTGCAAATGCTCATGAGTTTATTTTACAAACCGAAAACGGCTATCAAACCAATATTGGAGATAGAGGTTCAAAGTTATCAGGTGGTCAGCGGCAGAGAATAAGTATTGCACGTGCTGTATTAAAAAATCCACCCATCTTAATTCTCGATGAAGCAACCTCTTCGCTCGATACCGAATCTGAAAAATTAGTTCAGGATGCCATTTTTAATCTCATGAAAAACCGTACGTCAATCGTTATCGCACATCGTTTATCTACAGTAAGAGATGCTGATGAAATTTGTGTTGTTAATGAGGGCGAAATAGTTGAAAGAGGAAAACACAATTCACTTCTTGATCAAAATGGAATCTACAAAAAACTGCATGATTTACAGATGTTTGCATAATTTATTTTATTTGTTTATTAGTTTTTTGTATCCTTTTGTTTTTTTTTTCGTATCCGCTTTTATAGTAAAAAAATAGATTTATTTGTTTTTAGCTGATATGAGAAAAAGATTACCGGCATTATTCATTTTTGTTTTTATATCCTTAGGATTAGCCGGTATTAATTCGGGTTTTGCACAAATTATTAATGCCGACTCCCTAGAAAATATTTTACAACACGCCACCGAATCAAAACAGATTTCAATTTTAAAACAACTTTCCGAATATTATATCGACAATACTCCAGAAAAAGCAATAAAGACTGCAAATAAATTATTAGTAATTGCTGAAAAACATGATAGTGTTGGTATTGTTGATTATTGTTATCAGATTTTAGGCCAGGCATTCTATTTTCAGGATAATTACAAAAAGTCTCTTGAGTATTTCAGTAAATACATGGAAAACCAACTTAAGAGCAACAACGAAAAAGGATTAGCAAGAGCATATAATAATTTAGGAATTGCTTACCGTGCTTTAGAAGACTATGGGAAAGCAATTGAATATTATGAAAAATCTCTTGAGATAAATAAGAAGATAAATGACAAAAGAGGGCTAAGCAGTTCTTACAATAATCTTGGTGTGTTGCATGAACACCTTAATCTTTTTTCGCAGGCAAATAATTATTACAAAAAATCACTTGAACTTGAACTTCATATAAATGATCTGGATGGAATTTCAACATCCTACCTAAATTTAGGCGGTATTAATTTAAAACTTCAAAAGTACAATCTGGCCATTGATTATTGTGAAAAGAGCATAAAAATTGCTGAGGCAAACGGCTTTAATATAACACTCGAACAAACTTATGAAGTTCTATATGAAACTTATAAGAAAACAGGGGATATTGCAAATTCGCTCTTATATCTTGAAAAATTTTATGAGCTTAAAAATAAACGCACCAATGAAGAAATAAGCACACAGATTGCTGAACTTGAATTAAAATACAATTCGGATAAACATCAGCAAGCAATTGTTTTATTAAATAAACAAAAAAAACAACGATTAATACTTATTTATTTTTTTATTGGGGCAATCTTTATTTTTATTCTCGAATCTATCTTTTTAATTCATGAAAATAGGCGTAGACGAACAAATAACCAGCTCCTGCGAATACAAAACCAGGAAATTTTACAGCATAAAGAAGAAATTGAAACACAACGCGACGAAATAGAAGCCCAGCGAGATGAAATTCAACGACAGATAGAAATAGCCGAATATCATAAAGAGCAGGTAGTAAAGCAAAACAAAGACATGACAGATAGTATTGAATATGCAAAAAATATTCAAATTGCTTTATTCCCTGATAAATTTACCCTGCAAAAAGTATTAAATAAAGGGTTTTGCTTATTTAAACCGAAAGATATTGTTAGCGGCGATTTTTACTGGGTTGCACAAATCGAAAATAAATCAATCATTGTTGCAGCCGATTGCACTGGACATGGTGTTCCGGGAGCTTTCATGAGCATTATAGGAATAAACTTTTTAAATGAAATTGTTTTTGATGAGCATATCATTAAACCAAACGAAATACTTAACCGTCTGCGCAAAAAAATTGTTAAAACTCTTGTAAACTCAAATAAAATTGAAGAAGCCAAAGATGCAATTGATATATCGCTAATAGTTATCGACCGCGAAAATATGAAACTTGAATATGCTGGTGCATACAATCATTTGTATTTTATTCGTGATCATATGCTCGAAGTTATAAAAGCTGACAAAATGCCTGTTGGTATTTCGGCAAAAGCAATGGAACCCTTTACTAATCACGAACTGGATATTAAAATCGGAGATCAGTTTTATATGTTTACCGATGGTTTTGTTGATCAATTTGGTGGACCAAATAAAAAGAAATTCAGAATTGGTAGTTTCCGCGAACTACTTCTCGATATACACGAAAGAACTATTGAAGAACAAAAACAAATTATTTTCGAAACGTTTATAAACTGGAGAGGAAATCAACAACAGGTTGACGATGTATTATTAATAGGTATCCGGATTTAACTTTTTTATCCTTTTTTTGTTTAATACACCATGAATACATATACCGTACATATAAAAAACATGGTTTGTCCAAGGTGTATTGAAGCCGTAAAAAAATTATTTAAAAAGCTTAATTACACATTAGTTGATATAAAACTCGGGGAAGTTACCCTAAAAGAAGATCAAATTGATCATGAAAGGATTCGAGCTGAGCTTAATGAACTTGGTTTTGAGCTTCTCGAAGATAAAAAATCACAGATTATTGAAAAAATAAAAACACTGATTATAGATTATATTCATTATAGCGATAACCAAATAAAAAAAATAAATTTTTCAGATTACCTGGTTGAAAAAATTGGGAAAGACTATAACTATTTGACTACATTATTTTCAAGCGTAGAAAATATTACCATTGAAAAATATCTTATAAAACAAAAGATTGAAAAAGCTAAAGAACTAATAGTATATGACGAACTGAATATTAACGAAATAGCTTTAAAACTAAATTACAGCAGCAGTGCTCATCTAAGCAGTCAGTTTAAAAACGAAACCGGATTGACTCCAACCGAGTTCAAAAAGAATCATAAAAAAAGCCGGAAAAGTCTTACAGATATTTAAATACAAAGAACAAAAAATTTTGTAAAAAAATTTAATAATTATGTAATAAAATACCTAAATATCTTTGTATATTTGTATATTCTAAATTCAATTTAGAATCCCACAGGTGCTTCGGAAGAAGGGTTAATAACAAGGTAATTTTTCTCATAATCATTTTCTTGAAAACTTCCGAAGCGCTTTTTTTACTAAATAATCAAAACAAATGAATGTTATTAAGTTTAAAACCAGCTTAAAATGCGGGGGTTGTGTCAATGCTATTCGTCCACATCTGAATAAAATCAAAGAAATTCAGCATTGGGAAGTTGATCTTGATAATCCTGATAAAATCTTATTGATATATACTGATTCAGAATGGACAAAAGAACTCCATAATTCAATTATATCTTCCTTTAAAGATTCAGGGTATAATGCAGAAATGATTTAATGTATCTTATTTTCCTAAATGATGTTAAAAAAAATATACAGAGTGGAAGGAATGAGTTGTGCTTCATGCGCCAGCAGTGTAGAAAGTATGCTCGCATCATTAAACGGAATAAAATCTGCACAAATCAATTATGCTAATGCATCTGTTATTGTTGAATTTGATGATGAAAAAATAACTCATCAGGAAATGCAAAGAGCAGTTGAGAAAATTGGGTATAAGTTAATTACAGATCAAAAAAACGATGACATTTCAACGATCGAAGATCTGGAGAAAATCAAGTTGTTAAAAGCAAAACAAAAAGCTATATACTCCATTATTTTCACAATTCCTGTTTTTATTATGTCCATGTTTTATCATCACATGCCTTATGGAAACTGGCTTATGCTAGTCTTTTCTATACCAGTAATTTTTTGGTTTGGTCGTAATTTCTATATCATTGCTTATAAACAAACCTTGCATTTATCAACAAACATGGATACACTAGTTACTCTTGGCACAGGTTCTGCATTCATTATCAGCTTATTTAATACTTTTTTCCCATACTATTTAAATTCAAGAGGCATTCAACCTCATGTTTACTATGAAGCAGCAACAGTAATTATTTCTTTAATTCTTTTAGGTCGATATCTTGAGGAAAGGGCAAAATCAAAGACTTCTGATTCTATAAGAAAATTGATGGGTTTAAAAGTTAAGTCAGCCATTGTTATTAGAGATGGAAATGAAATTTCAATTTCTATTGATGATGTTGTTGTCGGTGATATTATTATCATGCGGCCTGGAGAAAAAATCCCTGTTGATGGAAAAATAATTGATGGTCATACTACAATTGATGAAAGTATGATTACAGGGGAGCCTTTATCAGTAGAAAAAACGGTTAACGACAACGTAATAGGCTCAACTATCAATAAAAACGGAAGTTTTAAAATGATTGCCGAAAAAATCGGTAAGGATACTTTGCTATCGCACGTTATTGAGATGGTGAAAAATGCTCAGGGAAGCAAAGCTCCTGTTCAGAAGTTAGTAGATAAAATTGCATCTGTTTTTGTTCCTGTAGTTATTTCCATAGCGATACTTAGCGCCTTTGTTTGGTACATTGTTGGACCCGAACCATCATCAACTCATGCATTTGTTAGTCTTATAACTGTTCTTATTATTGCATGCCCTTGTGCTTTAGGTTTGGCTACTCCTACTGCTTTAATGGTTGGAATTGGTAAAGGTGCAGAAAACGGAATATTAATAAAAAATGCAGAAAGCCTTGAAAAGGCTCATCAAATAAATGTAATCGTTATAGATAAAACAGGTACAATTACAAAAGGAAAACCTGAAGTAAGTGAGATTATCTGGTTAAAAAGCAAAATTGAAAAGCAAGCAATTCTTGAAGAAATTAATGCAATTGAAAAAAAATCAGAACATCCCTTAGCCGAATCTATAGTAAACTACCTAAAAGAATATTCAACCGCAAACTTAGATGTTGTTGAATTTGAAAGTAAAACAGGGCGAGGTGTTACAGCAAAAATAAATGAATCAAGCTATATCATTGGAAACTATAAACTAATTACCGATTCAGGAATCGAGATTGAAAAAGAGCAATCCTATTTTAAGGAATTCGGTTTTACTGCACAAACTCATGTCTTTGTTGCAAGAAATAATAAGCTCATCGCAATCATTCTTATTTCTGATCAGATAAAAGCCAATTCAAAAAAGGCAATACAGAAATTACATGAGATGAATTTAAAAGTTCATATGCTTACAGGCGATAACACAGCAACTGCAGAAGCAATTGCCAACGAATCAGGAGTTGATTTTTACCAAGCAGAACTTTTGCCTGCAGATAAGCTAAATTACATTAAGAAATTACAACAACAAGGTTTAAAAGTAGCCATGGTTGGCGATGGTATTAACGATTCTCCTGCCCTTGCGCAAGCCGATATTGGAATGGCTATGGGACAAGGAACCGATATTGCTATTGAAAGTGCTGATATTACCTTGGTAAAAGGAGATCTTGAAAAAATCGCTTCTGCAATAAAATTGTCTGGATTAACCCTAAAAACTATTAAACAAAATCTATTCTGGGCTTTTATATATAATGTTATTTCTATTCCAATTGCTGCAGGTATTCTGTATCCAATTAATGGTTTCCTTTTAAATCCTATGATTGCCGGTGGAGCAATGGCTTTCAGTTCTGTTTCTGTGGTGTTGAATAGTTTGCAGTTTTTACAATATCCATTCAGAAGGTTTTTCTGTACAATCTGATATCCTTTGCGCTCAACAACAATACTTTTACATTTCGGACAAATGGTGTTTTGAGCTTCAGAACCCGGAACATTTCCTACATAAACAAATTTTAAACCTGATTTTAAAGCTATTTCGCGAGCTTTATACAAAGTACTTATAGGTGTTGCGGGTAAATGAGTTAGCTTATACATTGGTTGAAACCGGCTAAAGTGTAATGGCGTATCATCAAATCCATTATTATAAAGCCAGTCGCACATCCGTTTTATCATATCCAGATCATCTGTCCATTGAGGTACAATAAGATTTGTGATTTCGAGCCAAACACCTTCTTGTTTCAGAATTTTTAATGTGTTTAAAATCGGTTCGAGCTCTCCTCCATTGAGTCGATTGTAAATATCATCATCAAAACTTTTTAAATCAATATTGGCAGCATCGATGTAGGGAACTAAATCGCGCAATGGTTTTTCGTTGATATAACCGGCAGAGACTAACACATTTTTTATTCCATTTTTCTTTGCAATTTTTGCCGAATCATATACATATTCGTAAAAAACTATTGGCTCAGAATATGTATATGAAATTGAAAGACACTTGTATTCTTTTGCCTGTTTGTATACTTCTTCAGGCATCAAATCATAATTCCTCGTTTCTTTAGGACTTACCTGTGATATTTGCCAATTCTGACAATTTAGACACGCAAGATTACAACCAGCAACAGCAAGAGAATACGACCTGCTTTCGGGTAAAAAATGATAAAGAGGTTTCTTCTCGATAGGATCAATATTTATTGAGCATGGATTGCCATAACCGATTGAATATAATTTTCCCTTGTAGTTTACTCTTGATCTGCAATCTCCTGAATCGCCCTCCTTAATTGTACAATCGTTGGGGCATAATGTACACTTTACTCCGCGTGGTGTTTCAATAAAAAATTTCGATTCTTTACTCCACTTCCACAACTCGTCTGGCATACTAATAAATTTATCTATGCCTTTTGCTAAGGCAAACGATTTGTTAGTTCCTAATGCCAGTGCACAGCTTCCCAAAAAACCACATTTTAAAAAATCGCGTTTATTTATTCTCTTATTGCTCATTGCATTAATTAGAAATAATTTAGGTATCTATCAAATTTAAAGTTGATGTAAGCCAAATGCAAATTTTTTAACACTTATTGGCTTGATTTGGTGATTTTAAAATAAAGATCAATGAGATTAAGCAAACAAAACCTGTACCGAGAAGAGCTAAATTAAATCCTAAAAGGGGAACAAAATATACCGACAATAATAAAGCTCCTGAAGCTGAACCAATTAAATCTAATCCATAGGCATCGGAAGCAAGAATTTTTATTTCTTTTTTGCTTAGATATGTTGAAATTGAAAAAATGGCTCCAGATAATAAGGAAATGAAAAACAATAACAAAATAAAAATTATCAGAATTAAATTATCTGGTAAACCCAACATCTTAGATGATTTGAAAAACAAGGGTAAAATAATAGTAAAAATAAGTATCACAAACAATAGTTTTCCAACCAAATATTCGGAACCATTCTTGAAAACCTTTTGCCAATGCATTGAACCAATTGCCAGTCCACCCATAAATATCATAAAGAAAATACCTGCTGCAAAATAAGCATATCCATACAAAACCTGAAAGACAAGTAAAATCAATATTTCAATACTTGTGCCGGCAAACCCTGCAGCAAAAACTGCTTTATTCAATGTATTAGCTTTAAAATAAAAGAATCCTGCAAATAAAAAGATTATTAAAGCAGGTACCCAATATTTAAAATCAACAAAGCTTAACCATAATTTGATACTGCTTTGATATCCAATTGGATTAAAATCTCTGTTTATTGCAGCATCTGGATCAATATGACTCATTAGTTTTATGCTCCGCTCATTTAGCAAATCATCGTGTATATAAAAGGAATTAACATATTCATTTTGTATGTCCAATTTAGCTATTCGTTCTGCTATATTGCTATTTATCTCGCTATCTGATGCGAGTATAAAATCCTCCATCCCCGGTAAAATCAGAGTATTTTTAAATTCCATTCTAAGGGTTGACGTTATTATTGATAATAGATTCTGTGTTTCCTCATTTAAATAATTAGAGCTCGAGGGCATTGAAAGGCAAATTAGAGCATCGGGATTTAACCTGTTTTTAAGTAATGAAAAGAATTCAACTGTATAAAAACGATTAAACTGAATTGTCGATGGTTTGGGTAGGTTAATTAACACAACATCATAGAGAACAGTTGTTTTCTTTAAATATCTTACAGGATCTTTCTCTATAAGGGTTAAAATGTTGATTGAATCTATCGTGAAATACTTTTTTGCCAATTGGATAACCCCTGGATTAACATCTACATAATCAATTCTTTTTACAGGATATTTCATAATTTCGGGTATAATTCCAGAGATTATGCCCGATAAAACAAGGATATTTTCAGGATTATTATGTTGAACCATTGGAAAATGAACAGATTCTTCGCGCAAAGCAACATCTCCTGAAGTAGCCATCAGAACATTGTTTTCATAATAATTTATCTGCTCAGCTTGATCGGTAACCACAATAATCCCATATGGTGTTTCATTAATATATTGAATTGTTTGCGATGAATAGGATAACTGACGAACTGACTTGTCGAGATTATTGGTTAAGAATAAGACATTAAAAATCAGGTAAATAAATATAAGAATTCCGGAAATCAGAAAATTTTTATTTCTAAAGCTAAGCACTGTAGTAATAAAAACCACTAAAGTCATTATAACGTACAAGCTCTGAAATGTTGATAAAACCCATATTAACACAAAATTAAGAACCAATCCACCAATTAAACAACCTATTGATTCCCATGCATAAACCAACCCAACACGATTAGACCTTAAGTTAACTGATTCTGCATTTGCAATCAAGGTAAAAAGTATACCTGAGATAATACAGAATGGACTTAAAATTAAAAGTGTATAATAAAATGTTTCTGGTATACCAAGCATTATTCCAGGAATAAAAAACAGTTGAGATAAAAAATGCAATGCTAAAACAGTTAGAAACGGAATAAATGCAAGACTTCCCAACAATCCAAAGATGTGTTCTCTTTGATTATTAAAGATGGTAAAAAATCGCCCCAAATAAGCTCCTAATCCAGTTAATAACATCCAGGTTGCCAGAATAATACCAATGGTCAGCTCATTTCCATAAAAGAAAGTAAGTAGTTCGCGCAACAGAATTACCTGTGTAACAAATGTTATAAACCCGAGCATAATTGCTACGGGTTTAAAGCTCAGAATTTTATGGTCGATATTTTTATGCAGGGCTTTACTGGTTTTATTATTCTTTTTCACAAAAAACAAGTGCTTCGTAAATATAAATATCGGCATCTTTCCATCCATCCCATCCTAATCCAGCTTTGTTCTTTGAACAATATCCCAGAAACTCTTCTATAGTCCATCCGGTTTCTGAAGCCACTTGTGGTAAGAAAGTGCCCGAATAAAATCCTTTTTTAATATAAATGCCGTGTTTACCTAATTCAATCTCATCTATTGAATTGATCTTTTTCATTGGAGTAAGAACAGAAATCTCCACCTCAATTACTTTCATTTCATCAAGAGTAACAACAGAAAACCGATGATCTTCGGTAGCTGAAGCAATAGCCATTTGTTGCACAACACTATACAAAGGTTCTGAAGCAGAAAACCTGCCTATACATCCTCGTAAGACACCCTCTTTGTGAAGAGTTACAAATGCACCACAATTTTCCTTCATTGCTGTTGTAAGATCTTTATCACTAACTTCGGGAATCTTACCTGTTTTTAAATAGCTTTCAATTGTATTTCGGGCAAGAATTAATAATTCATTTTTTTCCTTTTTGGAAAGTTCAAATTTTGTTTCAGACATATTTCGAGAGTTTTTCTTTGTAAAAGCAATAGCATTATAACCAACCACACGGCTTTTATCTTTTGTTTCATCACCCGAATTTTGATAATCGATATGGATAGGTTTTATTTCAGGTATTGATTCAGTAATAAAAAGCAAGCTTACAACTGCAGGCCATCCACATAAACTTGTAGCCAGGTTATCAATATTTTCGGATCCACTTGCATTTATTGCATTAACAAGGGCATTTACCGAATTTTTTAGAATGGCATCACCCGTTTTTTTATCAATTTGAACTGCATTATCGTAAGATGGATAATGTGAAAAATCGGAGCTAATTATAAATAGATTTTTCTCATTAAAATAAGGCAACAAAGCTTCTGCTATCTTCTGACAATCATCCAGATATTGAGTCCCTGTTACTATTGGAATAATCTGAAAATCTTTTTTCATGTAATATTGCAAAAAAGGCAACTGAACTTCAAGACTATGCTCAGCTGAATGAGCATCAGGATTAAAAACAAACACATCATTTTTTTCAATTAACTCTGTTGCAAGTTTTTGGTTCACGTTAACTTTACCAAGGGGTGTTATATAATCACCAATATTATATATAGATGCTCCTCTAAATATAGTCCGATGACTTGAGGCTAGAATAAAAATGTTTTCATATTCTTTATTAGGATCAATTTGATTGTAGGCTGATGCAGCTACTTTACCAGAATATATATAGCCTGCATGAGGAGCCAGAATTGCCAAAACAGGATCTTGGGTTTTAACATTCTCTGCCCGGGCAAATAACGATTCCAACATTGTTTTTAATTCTTCGGGGTTGTCTGGGTAAAACGATCCTGCAACAACGGGTTGTCTGTCAATTGACGCTGTTTTACTACTATTTTGAGAATTACACGAATTACTTATCAGTATTAAAATTATAACAAGAATGTATGTATTTACCTTGTTCATAAATAAAAATTTATGACAAGTTATAAAAAATACAAGCTTTTCGCAAATAGACTAGGTGGCCGTAATTGTTAATCTATAAATTATCAGATAAGATAAATCGCCAGGGTTTATTTTTCCAAATCTCACCTGCATAGTCAATGCCAACGCGAGGATAGGTTTTAAATCCAACATTAATTTTTTCAGTATTGGATTCAATCCACATTCTGTCTGAAGTAACTAAATTTTCTCCGTTAAATGATTTGTCTATTTTAAGATGTTTTGTCAATTTTCCAGGTCCATCAAAACCCTCTATTCCTCTTATCAATATAGCTTGAGGATTGTTTTTTGAACCAGTAACGATATTCAACATCCAGTAAATGCCATAAATAAGGTACACATATAAATGTCCTCCATCGTGATACATAATCTCGGTTCGGTTAGTTCTCCCTTTACTCGCATGACATGCTAGATCTTCTTCTCCCCGATAAGCTTCAATTTCAGTAATTAAATATTTATGAATTGTTCCATCATCGAATTTTCGTATCAGATACTTACCTAAAAGTTCGGGAATAACTTCGAGTACATCTCTACCAAAAAAATCTTCCTGAAATCGGGCGTGAGACATGGATTAGTATTCAATTTTATTGTCCATTTTTCTCCACTTTTCAAACGCAACTAATGCTTCCTGGTTTAGAATCTGGATAGTGGGGATTTTTCTTTTTTCTTTTGGAAGATCAATCTCTTCATAAATAAAAGAATCATCAAACCCAATATCTTTTGCATTTTGCTTTGTATTAGCATAATACAATTTATCGAGATGAGCCCAGTATATTGCTCCCAAGCACATTGGGCAAGGTTCGCATGATGAATAAATCACACAGCCACTCAAATCGAATGTACCAAGTTTTTTTGATGCTTCGCGTATCGCATTTACTTCGGCATGAGCTGTAGGATCGACATTTGAAGTTACACGATTTACACCCTGAGCAATGATTTCGCCATCTTTAACTATAACTGCTCCAAAAGGCCCTCCATTTTCATCAATATTTTTAATCGAAAGCTCAATCGCTTTTCGCATATAATTCTCATCAGTCATCTTGTTCATTCTTCTGTTTGCTTTTTAGTAATTCTATTTCTAAAAGGAAAAGGCTATAAAAATACGAAAAAAACGAAATACCTGTTTGCGTTTCTAAGGTATCTTCATTTAACATGGATAAAAATGCAATAATAAAAAATACTGCAAATAAATAGGAACGAAATGCTTTTAGTTGAAATAAAGGATAAAAAAATGCAATTAAGATGATTAAAAAACCAAAAACACCAAACGTCAGCAAGAACGTTACCCATTGATTATGAGCTCTATGTCTTCTATTTTCAGGCAACTGACTATTATCCTCATTGTATTGACGGTTAAATTCGTCCTGTACATCACCAGTTCCAACTCCTGTCCAAAGATTCTTTTTTATAATTTTACCCGCTGTTTTCAGAAAAATTATACGTTGCGTAATAGAGTTCCCTGCTGGATTCTGATTTTTCCTATATACATCAATCTCCCACAAAACCTGATAAATTCTTGGGTATAAAGCATATTTATCTGCAAAAATATAGTTTGCCATGCCTGATTCAATGTTTTTTATATCTTGATCGGTGAGCTTAGAAACTCCTGTAGAATCTTTCCTGAGGCCCAGAGATGTTAAATATCTTATAGCTGTAAAATAAATTAATTGTCTTTTTTTATCAGTTCCATGGATTGAGACTGAACTTCTTTTGCTCCATTCAGTTTTTAACTCTTGAGGGGCAACAAAAAGCCAGACATAATGCCCATTTTCAATTTGTTTATCAGCAATGTTATGCTCGTATGGGTTCCCTAAAGAGGTAAATTTATCAAGTAATTCAATATCAACTTTTTCAATTGAATAAAACTTCGAAATAGAATGAGTTAAAAAAGATGCTGTAATTAAAAAAACGGTTATCAAAGCAACTTGAACAAATAATCTGTAAACTATATATTTTATTTTGAATGATATAAGCCCAACAATTATAAATAATGTAATTAAGAAAATAACCAATCCAGTAAGTGATTTAAGTAGGAAAAGAAAAACAATCAGCCATACTAAAGTGATAATCAATCCTTTTTTTATCGAATTTGATATTGGGTATTCTTTTGAGATTGCCAAATATCCCATAGAGAAAATAGCAATATTTATTAAAAGAGCAAAACGAATATGTGATATAAAAATTGAAATACCGTTGGGGCTATTTGCCGGAGAATCAATAAAACCAACCAAAACAGCAGTGCTAATAAAACTGGAGGCAATAACAGCAGCAGAAAACCACAGAAGAATATTTTTAAATTCTTTTTTTGAAACAGATCTTGATGAAAAGATAATGAAAGGAAATATAACCAGAATAATTTTATTTTTCAAATCATGAAAGGCATATGAATAATTGTTTGAATTAGTTAACCAAACAACATGAACAAGGAAAATTATTACCATTGACCAAAAAGCACTACTTTTTTTTAAACGATTTAGTTTCGTTACGTAATCACCTTCAAGAACCCAATTTGTAAGTAGTGTAATTATAGATATTGATAATGTAAACTTGGATAAGGGTAAACTCACAGAAGCAAGAACCAGAGCCCAAAAGTAGATTTTAGAATGATTAAACGAAATGCCAAAAATTGTCATTAATTAATTTTTAGTTTAGTAATTAACAAAGATACGATTCAAACGATGAATCAAAAAAATATTCGTATTGATTAAATCTTTTTGCAATAAAATTTCAGGATTAAATAATTTGATTAATTTTGCGACTCGTTATTTAAATTTATTTAACGAGAGCAATTTATGATTTTACAATAACCCGTTATTAACAAATAAATTGTTAATAATTTAGCTTATTTGTAAAAAATAATTGTATTTTTGCAATCCGAAAATAAAGCAAGGGATATTTGTATATAGGTATTAATTAAAAAGTTAGGAGTAAAAGTGGATACATTAAGTTACAAAACAGTATCAGCCAACAAAGCTACCGTTCAAAAAGAATGGGTGATTGTTGATGCAAAAGATGAGGTTTTAGGCCGATTAGCTTCTAAAGTCGCTTTTATGCTTAGAGGAAAGCATAAACCATCTTTCACTGAGCACGTTGATTGTGGTGACAATGTTATTGTTATCAATGCCAGTCAGGTAAAATTAACAGGTAACAAACTGCAGGACAAAGAATATATTCGTCATACAGGTTACCCAGGTGGACAGAGAATCGAGACAGCAGAAAAACTAATGGCAAAAAAACCAATTAAAGTAGTTGAAAACGCAGTAAAAGGAATGTTACCAAAAAACAGACTTGGTAGCGCATTATTCAGAAATCTTTATGTTTTTGAAGGCAGCGAGCATCCTCACGAAGCACAAAAACCAAAAGTAGTAGATTTAAACTCAATTATTAAATAACAAGTATGGAAGTAAAGAATGCTTTAGGAAGAAGAAAAGCCGCTGTGGCACGAGTTTATTTAACCGAAGGAAAAGGAAATTTTACAATTAACGATCGCGAAATCGAAAACTTTTTCCCAACAGAAACACTTCAGTATATTGCCAAACAACCTTTGATTTTACTTAGCCTTATTGGCAAGTATGATATTAAGGTAAATATCTTTGGTGGAGGTGTTAAAGGACAAGCAGAAGCTGTTCGTTTGGGAGTTTCACGCGCATTACTCGAAGTTAATCCTGAGTACAGACCAGCTTTGAAAAAAGAAGGATTTTTAACCCGTGATCCACGAGAGGTAGAACGCAAAAAACCTGGACAGCCAAAAGCACGCTAAATTGTTGAGACTTCCGCAACCGGAGCTACTCAGCAATTGCGAAGTAAAAAGAATGTAAACGTTAAAAAACAAATCTAATGTCAAGAACAAGTTTTAATGAATTATTAGAAGCAGGTGTACACTTTGGTCACCTTAAAAGAAAATGGAATCCAGCAATGGCTCCATACATCTTCATGGAACGTAATGGTATTCACATTATCGACTTACAAAAAACCGAAGTTAAACTAGACGAAGCTTGTCATGCAATTAAACAGATTGCTAAATCGGGCCGAAAAATTTTATTTGTTGCAACAAAAAAACAAGCCAAAGATATCGTTGCTGAAAAAGTTGCTGCAACCAATATGCCTTATGTTACTGAACGATGGCCAGGTGGTATGTTAACTAACTTTCCTACCATTCGCCGTGCAGTTAAAAAAATGACTTCTATAGATAAAATGGCTACTGATGGTACATTTGTAAATCTTGCTAAGAGAGAAAAGCTTCAGGTAACCCGTCAGCGCGCTAAACTTGAAAAAATGTTAGGCTCAATCGCAGATATGACTAGACTTCCTGCAGCAATGTTCGTTATCGATGTTTGTAAAGAACATATTGCTGTTCGCGAAGCTAAACGTTTAAATATCCCATTATTTGCAATTGTTGATACCAATTCAGATCCATCTCCAATTGATTTTCCTATACCAGGAAACGATGATGCTTCAAAATCAATTTCTTTAATTCTTGATAAAATTACTGATGCAATCAAAGAAGGTCTCGAAGAAAGAAAATTAGAAAAAGATAAAGAAGGCACATCAAAAGATAAAGGAAAAACAGATAAATCAATCAACGTTGATCCTAAAAAATCGAGAGCTCGAAAACCAAAAACGGAAAACGAAGAAGTTGAATCAGCCGTTGAAGAAATAGAAGAAAAAGTTTCTTCAGAAGCTGAAATTGATGAGGTTGAAGAATAATAAATTACTAATTTGATAAAAATACTATAATGGCTCAAATAACTGCAGCAGAAGTAAATAAATTACGACACATGACCGGAGCCGGTATGATGGACTGTAAAAAAGCCCTTACCGAGGCTGATGGAAATTTTGAAAAAGCTCAACAAATTATAAGAGAACGAGGACAAGCCATAGCAAATAAAAGATCTGACCGTGAAGCCAGCGAAGGTATTGTATTAGCTACTACAAACACTAACCAAACAATTGGTGTTGTTATTGCATTAAAATGCGAGACTGACTTTGTGGCTAAAAATGTTGATTTTATTAAACTTGCTGAAACTATTCTTGATAAAGCGATAACTAATAATCCAGCAAATCTTGATGCATTAAAAGCAGTTGCTTTTGATGGAAAAACTATTGCAGATAAAATTATTGAACAAACAGGAATTATTGGAGAAAAATTAGAATTAGGATTTTTCGAAAAAGTTGAAGCATCACAAGTTGGATTCTATATTCACAGTGATAAAAAACTAGCAACACTGGTTGGATTTAATAAATCAGGATTAAATGTTCAAATTGGTAAAGATGTTGCTATGCAGATTGCAGCTATGGATCCAGTTGCTATTGATAAAGACTTTGTTCCACAATCAGTTATTGATAAAGAACTAGAAATTGGAAGACATCAAGCAATTGCTGATGGAAAAACTGGTGACCTTGTAGATAAAATTGCTCAAGGAAAATTAGGTAAGTTTTATAAAGACAGCACTTTATTAAACCAGGATTTTATTAAAGAAAATAAGTTGTCAGTAAAACAATACTTACAACAAACAGATAAAGAGTTAACTGTAACAGCATTTAAAAGATGCTCAATTAAGCAGTAATTATAAATCATTTAATAATTAAAAAGGAGTTCAAAAAAATTTGAACTCCTTTTTAATTATTATAAACGATAAGTGTATTTAAGCTTAAATAGGTTTTGTACTGCATCAATCCTTTTCTTGATGGACCAGTATAGATTGATCCAAAATCTTCGGTATTTATTACCCAGTATTTTGATCCGCAACATGGACATTTAACCATAAGTCCTGAAAAATCAGGATCGTCTTCCACAATACAGCTATTATTAGCCTCGTGCGCACAAGCACGATCAAAAGCAAGGTATTCGCTAAAATCTTTCCTATAAATAATTAATCCTCCTAAACCATAATTATATCCATCAACAAAAACATATTCACCAATATTCATATTTAATAAATCGTTACTAATACTCAACGTAACATTAAAATAAATATAAGGAAAAGGAGGCGAATCATCGTCGTCGCATTTAATAAACAAAAGCGTAATAAAAATTGGAATAAGAAAAAATCGTATTTTAGATGCTGAAACGAGCTGATTCATTTTCAATTTATTTAATTACAAATTTAACAAATGCTTTACATATTAAAGCGAACGTTTACCTTAATTATTGTTTTGTTTGTGTTTAATAGTTGTCAGGTTCGCCCTGTTTCAAGTGCAGAAAAATCGGCAAAAGTTAAAGCCAAAATTGAAAGAAAACACAAAGCTGAAAGAGAGAAGAACAAGAAAATAGCTATCAAAAAGCATTTTGATAATCAGGCTAAGAGCACCCAGGAGTTGATGGAAAGGAATAAAGCAGAATCAGATTACTGGAGAAAGAAAAATTATAATAATAAATCTATTTCAAATAGGATCAAGGATTTTATTTCTGATTTAAAACCAGAAATAAAGCCTAGAGATGGAATTTATACGAAAAAACAAAAAAAAGGAAGAAAAAGCAGTTTTATCGTTCGTGTTTTTAAGAAAAAAAAATAACATGGAATGGATATTCTTGATAATCTTATTGATATATTAATTGCTCTGGCAGTATTTATTATATCAGCTATTGGCAAAAAAAGAAACAACCTGTTTCAGAATCCCAATATGATCAACCAATTTTCGAAAATGATTTAACATAAGATAATCAAAGAATATATAGATGAATCCGATTTATGATAAGAAAAATTAGTTCTGATCTTCTAAACCCCAAGCATTATTGGATGTCACAAAAAATGTAACCAGTTTCTTTGATTGTATATTAAAATATTTTTGTATATTTGTAATCATAAGAAGGATTCTGCCTTGGCAGAATTCTTCTTTATTTATTTTATATGCACCTGCAAAAACATGTAGTATGGCAAAAATTTCGTATGTTACAGAAGAAGGTTTAGAACGACTGAAAAAAGAACTTGAACAATTAGAGTCTGTCGAAAGACCTAAAATCTCACAGCAAATAGCAGAAGCGCGAGACAAAGGGGATTTATCGGAAAATGCTGAATATGATGCAGCCAAAGAGGCTCAAGGAATGCTTGAAATGAAAATCAATAAACTAAAAGAAATTGTAGCTCATTCAAGAATTTTAGATCAATCTAAATTAAATACATCAACTGTTCAAATTCTTAATAAAGTAAAAATCAAGAATAAAAAGAACAATACGGTAATGCAATATACTCTTGTTTCTGAAAGTGAAGCTAATCTGAAAGAAGGCAAAATTTCTGTAAATACACCAATAGCAAAGGGATTGTTAGGTAAAAAAGTTGGTGATATAGTTACTGTTCAAATACCTTCAGGTACTGCCGAATTTGAAGTGCTTGAAATTTCACTTTAAAGTTTACGTATATGGCATCAATTTTTACAAAAATCATTCAGGGAGAGATTCCATCTTACAAAATTGCCGAAGATGAAAATTATTATGCTTTTTTAGATATTTTCCCATTGGTAAAAGGACACACACTTGTTATCCCTAAAGTGGAAACAGATTATTTGTTTGATCTTGATGATAAAACCCTTTCGGAACTTACTGTTTTTGCAAAACGTATAGCAAAAGCAATTGATAAAACAATTCCCTGCAAAAGAGTTGGAGTTGTGGTGTTGGGTTTGGAAGTTCCTCATGCCCATATTCATCTTATTCCCTTAAACAGCGAAGCAGATGCCAGTTTCTCAAAACCAAAATTAAAACTTAGCGAAAATGAGTTTAGGGAAATAGCTCAGAAAATAAGTGCTGCAATTGAATAGAAAATATAATGAGGTTGTATCAAAGCATTGTTTTAAGTTGTTTTGATACAGCCTCATTTTACTATTAAACTGATAATTATTTTTTCCTATTCATTAACTTTTCAATCTCATTAATTTCTTTGGTTACTTTAGCTGATAAGATTTCGCAACCATTCTCAGTAACTAGAATAATATCTTCAATTCGCACTCCATGACCACGATATTTTTCTGGTGCAGAAAGATCATTCATATCGAAATATAATCCAGGTTCAATTGTTATAACCATACCTGGTTTTAAAACGGGTTCAGCATTAACATCATGTACCTGTAATCCAACAGGATGGGAAAGTCCATGGGTATAATACTTCTCATATCCCAATTTTTTGAATTCATTATAAGCAAATTTTTCAAGTTCAATCAAACTTATTCCAGGTTTGACTTTTAAAATACAATCCTTCTGAACCTTTAATACCATTTGATAGATTTCTTTTTGAGCTGCGGAAAATTTCCCTGAAATTGGAATAGTTCGTGTAATATCACTGCTGTATCCATAATATTCAGCTCCAACATCCATAACAACCAAATCTCCATTTTCGGTTTTTCGGTTGTTTTTACTATAATGAATAATGGTACTGTTGTTACCTGAGCCTACTATACTCGAAAATCCCTTTTGCATTGCACCTTGTCTTGTGAATTCATATTCGATTGCCGCTTGAAGTTCGTACTCATAAAACCCCGGTTTTGCAGTTTTTAGGGCAGCTAACAAACCATCCGAAGTAATATCAGTTGCTTTTCGGATAAGTGCAATTTCTTGTTCAGATTTTATTGCTCTTAGCTTGCCAATAATAATATCAGCAGATTCAATTTTTTTTAACTCAGGATATGATTCTTTTAGGATATTCTTCATATTCTTATCTAAAAAATGAGCCTTGTCATTTAGCCAATCAACAGAAATACCAATATCCGGAGCTGAATAATATAGTTTGTTTACACCCGGCAGTATAGATATAAATATCGTTTTAAATTCTTTACTATCAATAAGAGTATCGTTAACCGATAAACATAAGTCCCTAACATTATCAATTCTGCTATAGAAAATAATGGTTGTTTTTACCTCTTTACCAATATTTATTCCTTTTGGACTCATTAATATATAATTTGATGGTGAGTTTATTCCGGTTAGGTAATAAAATCCTGGATTTTGTTTGTAATAATCTAATTGCGATGATGAATTAACTGCTTTCATAACTAATGCACTTGAACTATCCATCATAGCCAACACCTTTTCTCTTCGAATACAATATTCATCCTTACTTTCAACTTGGGAAAATCCTGCTAGGGAAAAAAGAATTAAAAAGGCAGTAATTGTTTTTTTCATAATGCTAGGTATTCGGTGTATACAATCCATAAAAAAATAATTCGGTTAAGAATTGTGCACTTAACCGAATTATTAACTAAAGGTTGAGCCTATTTCTTTTCATTAAATTTGGTTATAACCTTCATATTTTGTGACATAGGAATAGTCATGTTTTCCTGACCAGTAAAAGCAATGGTCATATCCATTTCGGTATTTATTTCAGAATAAACAACAATAGAAGCTTTAGGATCAAAATAAGCAAATCCTTGGCTTTTTCCATTTCCCTCCATGAATAATTCCATGCCCATTTGAGTTCCTTTTCCTTCAATTACAGATGTGCTTTCAATCGTAATTTTATCAACTGATTTACCATCCTGATCTTCCTTTCCAATGTATGTAAAATCTTCATTCGATGTAACTATGGTTTCAATAGGATTCTTCTCGCTGATTTCAGTCTTATCAGTTTTTGCATTTTGCCATTTATCCCCATTTTTTACACTTTTTTCAGGTAAAAACATAAACTTTGCAATTTGATTTGTAGTTCCAGCAAGATCAGCTATGCTAGCAGAATCAATTGTCTCCTTTGATATTTGCTTTCCATCCTTTGAGTAAACTACTCTGTTTTTCTCATTTATATCTTTAAAACTCATTGTAGTATCGCGACCCATCATAACCGAATGCATTGAAATGTCCTTAATAAGTTCAATTGCGGTGATGTCTCCATTTTCGCTAATATCTTCGATAAACATTTCTCCGAATGTAGAAATATCCATTGCCATTTTATTTTCCTGACCACCAAAAGACTGTATTATATTGTTCGTTAATTGTATTTCCTGAGTATAGGTTTTCCCTTTAACAAACTGATACTTTAGCATTGTCTCTTGTGAATATGAAAATCCACAAATTGCAACAAGTGCAATAATCATTACATTTTTTAAAAATAATTTTCTCATAATTGTTTTTGTTTAGTTTTTATTGATTTTATAATAGTTTTTGCTATTGGCAATAATCCAGGCCGTTTGAAATACAAGCTTTGATACATTTGACGCTTTCATATGATCGACACTATCAGGGTTATCAGTTACTTTATGATAGTCTTTATGTATTCCGGTGAAAAAAAACAATGAAGAAACACCATTGATATAGAAATTATAATGGTCGCTTCCTCCAATATAATGATCATCTGAATCAACTACCGTTAATGGGTAATTTTTTATTTCCTTTTTTACAATCATAGCTAAATCAGGATTTTCTTTCTCTCCAATAAGCTGTAAAGTATCTCCGTTTCTGCTAATCATGTCGAGATTTAGCATGGCAATTGTTTCCTTAAGAGGAAAAAGCGGATTATTTGAATAAAACTTCGATCCATACAAACCCTTTTCTTCGCCGGCAAAAAGAATAAATAATACACTGCGATCAGGTTTTTTCATTTTCGAAAAAGCTTTTGCAATAGACATTACACCAGCAGTTCCTGACGCATTATCATCGGCTCCATTGAATATTGAATCTTCTCCTTGCTTACTTTTCTCTTTAAACCCAACATGATCATAATGTCCTCCGATAACCAACAATTCATTCTTTAGTTTTTTGTCAGTACCTTTTATAATACCAACTACGTTCTTTGCTGAATAGTTGTTAACTTTGATTTTTGTGCTCAAATCACAATTAACATTTGCTAAATGAAATGACATAGGCGTTAAGGTAGAGTCAATTTCTTGCTGTAAACACTTTAAAGAATCAATACTTCCAAATAAGTACTTAATAACTTCCTCGCCAACCTGCACTGCAGGAATAGATTTCTCTTGAGAACAAATATTAATTGGAAATTTTGATGATGGCATTGATTTAAAAAACAAACTTGGCCAAGGGTGGCCTTGGGGACTTAATAATAAATGATTTAGCGGATCAGTAACTAAAAGCAGTCCAATGGCTCCATGTTCTTGCGCATTTTTCAATTTCACCTTCAACTGGGCATGATCTGTATCACGATCACCATTAAAAACTGAACTCAACTCTTTTTCACCTGGTTCATGCTTCATTACAAGAACAATTTTACCAGTGACATCGATATTTTTATAGTCATCATAACCATACTCAGGTGCTGTTATTCCATAACCCGCAAATACTATTGATGAAGAAACGTTTCTATCATCAGTCATTTCAAGGGGATTATAATCTATTTTGAGTTTAAACTCTTTTTTCACTTTTCCATCCGAAATCCTAAAATAGCTATTTTCAATATCCAGATCTCTTGTGCATAAAGGTATTTCTTGGAAATATGTACCATTAACCTTTTCAATACCAAGCATTGCAAATTCATTTGCAATATAAACTGCTGCACTATCTAAACCATCACTTGGTGTATTTCTCCCTTTCAGTTCATCCGAAGCAAGATAATCGATATGTTTTTTTAGTAATTGTGGAGTGATTTGCTCTAAGCCAATGTTGGGGTTGTTTTGGGAATAGGTATTGCTAAATCCTAATAAAAGTAAGGATATAACAATGATTAACATTTTTTTCATTTTATGATTTTTCTAACGGTTAATTTAACTTTCTAAAAATACAATTTTAAAAATTAAATAAAACTCATGATAGTACATTATTATTAACCTGATTTTTATTTAGTTATAAATTTTTTCTGTTTAATAAATAGGTTGTTATTGCAATAAAAACAATTATATAAACAACAGCCAAACCTACATTTAACCCAACGGGCAATGGTTCTATTGTTAGTCCCATTTCTTGTAAATCGAGTGCACTTTTCCCAGATGAATTAGTAATTGTACTTTCAGAGGTCATCGTTAAAAACTCAGGCATAGGTGTTAAATTAGATATTATTTTTATTGGGAAATACCTTCGGGTATGTGATTCAAAAATCCATCGTATTATTGGTTCTATTGGAAAAAAGTACAATATAAACATGATAATTGAAAGTGCATTATTTCGAAAAATCACTGCTATTAATAGTCCAAGGCTCATATATCCTAATGCTTGAATAAAATAGATAAGTAACAAATATGATTTACCAAAAATAGCACTCATACTATAATCGTCGCTGTTGATTAATCCAAACAACATAATTGCAATAAAAACGATAAAGAAAGTATAAACAGCAATCGAAAAAATCAAAATCAGCTTTCCTCTAACCAAGTCATTACGACTAAGACCATCAATAACATTTTGCCTGAATGTGCGATTAGAAAATTCATTTCCTACAAGCAAAATAACCACAACTGCTAAAAACAAGTTAAACCAACTTGCAACCCATGGAAAGAACTCCCATATGTTAGGAAATTGATATAGCTTCTTAATTGAAAAACCAGACATACTGAACTGTACCTGAGATACAACAAGTACAACCAGAAAAAACAATAAAAAATGTATAATCATTAAGGTTTTAAATGCCGGATATGATAAAGCTTTTATCTTTTCTATCTGAAATAACTTTTTTATCATCGTTGTTAGTTTTAATATTTACTTTTTTACCAACTCAAGAAACTGTGCTTCAAGGCTTTGCTTTTTAAGGATAATTTTTGACAGAACAAATCCTTTCTCAAAGCATAATTTATTTAATTCCGATGCAGTATATGGTTTCTTAAGGATAACTACTAAATCATCCTCCAGTCTCGAAACTCTTGAAACCATATCTATTGAATCAAGAACAGTGAATAACTCATCTTGATTTTCACCTTGTATATAAACAATATCTTCTGTAGTTAATAGTTCACCTACCTTCCCATTTGAAATCAATTCTCCAGATTTTAGAATTGCAACATGTGAACAAACTTTTTCAACCTCATCTAATATATGACTTGCCAAAATTATTGTTTTTCCTTTTGCTGCCTGCAATTGAATAATATTTCTAACTTCAGCAAAACCTTCTGGATCAAGACCATTTGTAGGTTCATCTAAGACCAGCACTTCGGGATCGCCAATTAGAACAGAAGCAATTGCCATCCTTTGTTTCATACCCAATGATAAGGTGCCAAAATTTGTATGCTTGCGTTTTAGCAAATTGGCTACACCTAATGCATTATTAATGCTTTCCTCAGATGCATTTTTTATTTTAGCAACAATCTGAAGGTTTTCAAATAGAGTTAAATAGGGATAAAAGTTTGGGGTTTCAATAAGGGCTCCGATTTTTTGTCTGGCTTCTTTTTGTAATGCTTGTCCAAACCAAGCAAAATCACCTCCATTGGCATTCAGAACACCCATAATTACTGCCAAAGTTGTAGTTTTTCCACTTCCATTTGGTCCTAATAAACCATAAACTTCGCCTTTATTAATAGAAAAAGAAATATTACGAACCGCTTGCAGGCTTCCATAATTCTTGCTTAAGTTGTTAATTTCCAAGATTTTTTCCACTTGAATTGAATTTTAATTTAACAAAAACAGGATGCATTTCTGCATCCCATCGAAATTATAACTTTTTTATTATAAATCCATTATTTCAAACTAATTTCCAAGTTCAGAGAAAAATTTTATTCGTACTAATCTGATTTCCTCTTCAGAATACTTATCCTCACCAAGTTCTTCCAAGGCAGCATCTATCGACTCGGTTTCTGCTTCTTCTCTGAAATAATCAAAAATATCTTCCTGTTTATCCTCGTCGATAACTTCGTCAATATAATAATCAATATTTAGTTTTGTTCCTGATTGTACTATGGATTCTATTTCATCAAGTAATTCTGACATTTCTAATCCTTTAGCGCTGGCAATATCTGTCAAAGACATTTGTCTGTCGATACTTTGAATAATATAAACCTTTACACCAGATTTATTTACAACTGATTTAACTACCATATCCTGAGGACGAATAATTTCTTTCTCCTCAACATATCTTTTAATAAGCTCTATAAAATCTTTGCCATATTTTTGTGCTTTTCCAGTTCCAACACCCACAATGCGTGTCATTTCATCTTGCGTAATAGGATACTGAATAGCCATATCTTCAAGAGAAGGATCCTGAAAAATTACAAATGGAGGAAGATTTAAATTCTTTGCTACTTTTTTTCTTAAATCTTTAAGTATATTAAATAGTTCGTCATCAACAGCACTAGTTTTCCCGGCACCACTCTTACCTTCAATATCGTCATCGTCGTTTTCAAAATCATGGTCTTTGCTTAACATAAAAGGTTCTGGATTATCCATAAAGTTTTTACCTTTTTGATTTACTTTGAGCAAACCATAATTTTCAATATCCTTATCAACAAATCCGGCAACAAGCGCTTGTCTTATGACTGCATTCCAGTATTTGGTATCGTGCTCCGAACCTTGGCCAAAAATCTCCAGCTCATGGTGTTTATATGATTTTATAGCTGTGTTCTTTACTCCGGCTAATACATTTGCAACATGGTCAGATTTAAATTTATCTTTAACATCAATAATTGCTTGTAATGCAAGGACAACATCCTCCATGCCATCAAATTGTTCCTTGGGATGATTACAATTATCACAGTTTTCACAGTTATCTTCAGTATATTCTTCGCCAAAATAATGCAACAACATTCTACGTCGACAAATAGACGATTCGGCATATGCAACTGTTTCAAGCAACAATTGTTTTCCAATTTCCTGTTCGGCAAGAGGCTTGCCTTGCATAAATTTTTCGAGTTTCTGAATATCTTTGTAACTATAGAATGAAATACATTTCCCTTCGCCCCCATCTCTTCCAGCTCGCCCTGTTTCCTGGTAATACCCTTCTAAGCTTTTAGGAACATCATAATGAATTACAAATCGCACATCGGGTTTGTCAATACCCATTCCAAATGCTATTGTTGCAACAATAACATCAATATCTTCCATTAGGAACTTATCTTGATTTTGGCTTCGTGTAGATGCGTCCATCCCAGCATGATATGCAAGTGCTTTTATACCATTAACCTGCAAGGCTTCTGCTACTTCTTCTACCTTTTTACGACTTAAACAATATACAATACCTGATTTACCAGAATTAGTTTTAATAAACTTAATAATTTCCTTTGTTGCATCAACTTTGGGTCTTACTTCGTAATACAGATTTTCGCGATTAAATGATGATTTGAATACACTAGCATCCATCATTTCCAGATTTTTCTGAATATCGCTTTGTACTTTAGGTGTTGCTGTGGCAGTAAGAGCCATAATAGGAGCTTTACCAATTTTATTTACAATTGGCCTAATTCTTCTATACTCTGGTCTGAAATCGTGTCCCCATTCTGAAATACAGTGCGCTTCGTCTACTGCATAGAATGAAATTTTAATTTGTTTTAAAAACTCAATATTTTCTTCCTTTGTTAACGATTCGGGTGCTACATAAAGCAGTTTGGTTCTACCATCTATAACATCCTGCTTTACCTGTTGCATTTGTGTTTTTGTAAGCGATGAGTTTAAGAAGTGAGCAACGCCTACTTCGGTACTAAAACCTCGCATAGCATCAACTTGATTTTTCATTAACGCAATTAAAGGAGAAATTACAATGGCAGTACCTTCCAAAATTAATGATGGCAACTGATAACAAAGGGATTTACCACCACCGGTTGGCATAAGAACGAAAGAATCATTTCCATTCAACACATTTCGAATAACCACCTCCTGGTTTCCTTTAAAAGAATCAAATCCAAAATATTTCTTAAGGTATTCTTTTAATGAAACTTCAGCACCTAAACTCATAGTAAATAAATAAAATTATTTTCTAATCTAATATAAACGAACAATTCTTTTACAGAAATCACTTGGAATTCTTTTTGGGACATGTTTTGATTTATTCCTAATCAGATTATTCCAAAATTAAATACATTTGTATATAAATTTACGATATTTTTTTATAATTGGTTTAATTATTCATTCTAAATTACATCTAAATTAATAAACACCACAACACAAGAAAACATAAACCCATGAATATTATAAAGTTAGCCAAGGAAACGATATTACAGGAAGCCGAATCCATTAAACGATTAGCGGATTATATCGATAAGGATTTCGAAAAGGTGGTTAAATTGATCTATAAAAGCAAAGGCCGTGTAATTGTAACAGGTATTGGCAAAAGTGCCAATATTGCTAATAAAATTGTTGCTACATTAAATTCAACAGGAACACCTGCCATTTTTATGCATGCTGCCGACGCCATACATGGCGATTTGGGAATTGTTCAGGAAGATGATGTTGTGATATGCATTTCGAAAAGCGGTAATACTCCAGAAATAAAAGTTCTTGTACCATTAATTAAAAGCCGCGGTAATGCATTAATAGGAATGGTTTCAAGTATAGACTCATTCTTAGGAAAGAATGCTGATTATGTTCTTAAATCAACAGTAGAAAAAGAAGCATGCCCGAATAATCTGGCACCAACATCGAGCACAACAGCTCAATTGGTTATTGGAGATGCTTTGGCTGTTTGCCTGCTCGAGTACAGAGGATTTTCGACCGAAGACTTTGCTAAGTATCATCCTGGTGGTGCACTTGGTAAAAAACTGTACATGCGGGTTAGTGATTTGTATAAAAATAACGAAGTACCCAAGGTTTTAATAAACGAAAACGTTAAAAATGTAATTATTGAAATAAGTTCAAAACGTCTTGGTGTAACTGCAGTATTGAACAATACAGGTGATCTTGCGGGAGTAATTACTGATGGCGATATTCGTCGTATGCTACAAAAAAACGATAAAATTGAAAAACTCACCGCAAAAGACATCATGTCGGCTAACCCAAAAACCATTGACAAAGATGAGCTGGCAATAAATGCTTTTCAGCTGATGGAAAACAACAATATTACCCAGTTGGTTGTTACAAGCAAGAAAAAATATGTTGGTATTGTGCATATTCACGATATCCTGAAAGAAGGAATTGTTTAAATCAAATTTGATGACGGAAGAAAAAAAGGAAATGACTTTTCTTGAGCATCTTGAGGAACTGCGATGGCACATCGTTAGATCAGCCCTTTCTATTGTGATTTTTGCTTCTGCCGCATTTATATTTAAGGATATTATATTCGATAAAATCATTCTTGCTCCTAAAAATCCCAATTTCATAACCAACAGATTATTGTGTGAATTTGGAAATTGGATGGAAATACCTGCATTATGCATTAACTCTGTTCCTTTTCAGCTTATAAATATTAACTTAACCGGACAGTTTACAACCCACATTAATATTTCAATTGTTGCTGGATTAATTCTAGCCTTTCCTTATGTCTTCTGGGAAATCTGGCGATTTATTAAGCCTGCATTGCATACCAACGAATTAAAACACACCCGGGGAGCAGTGCTTATAAGCTCTCTGCTTTTTATTACAGGAGTATTATTTGGGTATTTTATCATTGTTCCTCTTTCAACTGATTTTCTGGGCTCATATTCGGTAAGTGCTGATGTTCTAAATCAAATCAATCTCAAATCGTACATTTCGACAATAACCTCTATTACACTTGCCGGAGGAATTGCTTTTGAATTGCCTGTATTAATTTATGTTTTAAGCAAGGCGGGCATTGTAAGTTCTACCTTTTTAAAAAAATACAGAAGGCATTCAATAATTGTTATTCTAATTATTGCGGCCATAATAACACCTCCTGATGTTTTTAGCCAGATTTTGGTTGCAATTCCTTTGTTCGCACTTTATGAGGTAGGTATTATAATTGCAAAAAAGATTGAGCGAAAAGCCAATTAATCCAAGATTAGCCTTAAATTTATTTTTTCTTAATTGATCTCATGAAAAATTTTACAAAATTTAATATACTTTCCTTCATCCTTTTTTTACTTCTGGTTTCGGGTGCAAATGCCCAAATTACCAAAATCAGGGGGTCAATAAAGGATGCTATTACTAATGAACCACTCCCGTTTGTAAATATATCTTTTAAAAACAGTTCGATTGGAACAGTTACAAATACGGATGGAATATTCTTTTTCGAAACACGCACACCTACTGATTCATTAATTATTTCCTTTGTGGGATATGAAACACAGATACGTGCTATTCAAAAAAATAAATATCAAGAGTTTAATATTTTGCTAAATCCAAAATCAGTTTATCTTGATGAAATAGTGATTTTACCATCAGAGAACCCAGCTCATCCTATTTTGCGGAGTATTATTGCTAATAAAAAATATAATAATCCAACATATTTAAACTCGTATACTTATCAAGTATATAATAAATTGGAAATTGATGTAAATAATGTGGATGATGATTTTAAAAAGAATAGCTTTTTGCGTGATTTTCAGTTTATTTTCGATTATGTTGACACGAATGCTATTACCGGAAAAACCTTTTTACCGGTATTTATAACCGAAACCTTTTCAGACTATTATTTTAATCGAGATCCAAAAATTGAAAAAGAGATAATAACAGCAACCAAAATCTCGGGATTTGATAATGAAAGCTTATCGCAATTTACTGGAAAGATGTACCAGAAAATTAATATTTATGAAAACTTCGAAACTGTCTTCGAACCTGGTTTTGTTAGCCCTATTGCAGATTTCGGACTTCTTTATTATAAGTATTATCTTTTAGATAGTGCCTTTATTGATAATCATTGGTGTTATCAGATATCATTTATCCCCAAACGAACTATGGAACGCACCTTCAGAGGTGATTTCTGGGTACACGATACTACATTTGCAATTAAAAAGATTCAGATGCGAATGGCAAAAGATGTTAATATTAATTACATAAACGACTTTGTTGCTGAGTATGAATTCAAACAATTAGACAACAAAGTTTGGTTCCTAAGTCATGATAATCTTTTTTTCGATTTTAATATTCGCGACAAAGCAACTGGTTTCTTTGGAAGGAACTCTTCAGATTATATAAATATTTCGTATAACAAAGAATTACCTACTGAAATTAAGGCGCTAAGTGACAATGTGGTTGTTAAAGAAGATGCCCTTAAACAAGAAGATGGTTTTTGGGACAATTACAGACCCGTTGATTTAACTGCCCGTGAAAGAGATATTTATAAAATGGTAGATTCTATACAGGGTGTACCAATTTATAGAACGTATGAGAAAATTGCCGGAATGTTTGCCATGTACCATTATGAAATAGGGTATTTTGAACTCGGTCCATATTATAAAACCTACAGTTTTAATGAGATTGAAGGAAACCGTTTACGACTCAGTGGCCGAACAAGCAATAAATTCAGTACTAAATTAATGATTAGTAGCTTTATTGCATATGGTGATAAAGATAATCGATTAAAATATGGCGGAGGAGTCTTATATATTTTCAATAAAAATCCACGTAAAGCGATAAGTTTTGACTATAAGCACGATATGCAACAACTTGGTCAAAGCCCTAATGCACTTACTGAAGACAACTTCTTTACATCAATTCTTAGACGAAACCCCAATTATAAACTCTCCTTAGTTAATGATTTCTCAACTTCTTATGATCATGAATGGTTTCAAGGTTTTTCAAATAAGCTATCATTTAATTATAAACAAATTGAGCCTACCGAATATATTCCATTTCAAAGACTAAGTGGGTTAGATACATTGCCGTTAAACAATCTTACTATTTCTGAAATAACGCTAAATATCCGGTATGCACAAAACGAGAAATATCTGAGAGGCGAGTTCGAAAGATTTAGTCTTGGTACAAGCAAACCCATATTTAATATTTTCTTTACTGTAGGGTTAAATAATGTATTGCAAAGCCAATACGAATACTATAAGATAAGTGCAAATGTATCGCATAAAGTCCCCTTAAGTCCCTTTGGATATTTCAAATACATAATAGACGGTGGAATAGTATTTGGAAGTGTTCCCTATCCATTGCTCAAATTGCACGAAGGAAACGAAACATATGCGTTTGATAAGTATGCATTTAATATGATGAATTACTATGAGTTTGCGAGCGACAAATATATAAGTATATACGCAGAGCAACACTTTCAGGGATTTTTCTTCAATAGAATTCCCTTGCTTAAGAAATTGGAACTAAGAGAAGTGGTGTCGGGCAAATTTCTTTATGGCGAACTTAGTAAAAAGCATCAGAATGTAATGTTATATCCCGAAGGATTATATAGTTTATCGAAACCATATTATGAGGTAAGTGCCGGTATTGAAAATATTCTTAAAATTTTTAGAGTCGATGCCATGTGGCGACTAAGCTATCTTGATCATGAAAATATTGATCGATTTGGAATTCGATTAGCTGTGCAGATTGTTTTCTAAAAAAATATCCCTACAAAGAAATCCTCCGAAGGGATATTATTACAGACTGACTTAAATATTTGTTCTTACGTTTTAAAATGTAAATGCAATAAATGGGGCAATATTCCATACGGATGGATTCTGATAAAACGATGTTAAATAATTACCTTTTAGCCCAACATTGAGCGTATTTCTTTTAAAAATTGCATATTCCATGCCCACCCCGAAAGCCAATCCATACATATTTTTAAATTGATATCCAGTATTGTAATTAGCTCCCTGAAATTCAATGTGGACATCATTCGCAATAATATAGGAATATGCTAATCCAAAATCGATAAACAATGAACTTTTATGTGATTGATTATTATATCTAAACATTATGTTCGTATTTAAATAGTTTAAATCTATAATTACTGATGCGACATCTTCCTTATACTCATAATTACTTGAAGAAAACTCAAATTCAGGATGAAATGTAAAATTCAGATTATTTTTAAAAACCGGGATATCAAAAAAGACTCCATAGGACAGGTTATACTGTGGATTAAAATTATCTTGTGAAATATATAAATGATACACTCCCTCAAGCTCAAAGGAATAAAAAGCAAAATAGTAATCATCTTCGAGAGTAAATTTATGTAATTGAGCAGAAGCAAAAACTCCTCCCTTAAAATAAGGGATTTTTTTGTTGCTGCAATTATTGAGTCTTGATGAAAATGCAGGTAAACTAATTTTATTGTAATTAACCAGCTTTATAATATCTGAAACATTTTCACAATTGTGAGCCAAATTTTTTAGGACACCGACAAATTCCCTTTCATCCCTTGGTATTAACACAAGATCATTCCCTTCTTTGTAATAAAACTTTTTACCTTCTTTACTGTAATAATAGAAAATATATGGTTCATTAGAATTTAGTTTCTCTAAAAATACTTGATCACCCTCTATTTCCATCAATACATAAATTTCGTCTTTATCATTACCAAATTCAATTACACTAGTTTTGTCATATCTAACAGGCTGGCTTTGTTTGCTTTCATAAAACAATACAGACTCAGCATTGCCTTTAATTTTTTCAAGAAAAATAAATCCCCCTTTATATTCATTATTTTTTGAAATTATATATCCTTTCTCTGCAGAACTGTTTTCTTTAAAACTGCTCACAGGAGTTGAAATCCCTTGAGAATATGTAATTGTTATCCCAAAAAACATAAAGAAAACAACAAGTGTTTGTAATGATTTCATTAATTTATCCTCCGATTATTATTTATTAAATTATTATTTAGATCTAAATAAATTTACTGAAAGGTTTATCGAATAAGAAGTAAAATCTGCACTCCAATTAACATTTTCAAATAATCCTCTTTCAGGCATTCTATTAATTTCAACACTAAACCAGTTATTATAATTGTAACCAAGCCCTAATCCTACAAATGAAAAAGTTTTTCCAAGTATCTCATAATCTCTGTCATCGGAATAATCGACTATTGAATTAAAATTCATATCATACTGCACAGATACTCCAAGAAAAAATTTTGATTTATCAGTAAGGAAAACAAAATACCGCACACCAAAACCTATTTCAACGGAATTTATCTGAGCAGTAACGGTTCCCATATCATAAAAAGTTTTATATTCCTGTTCAAAATGATAACTGCTAAATATCGGTTCAACAAATAATGCCCATTTACCTTTATTAACAGGTAAAAAGAATTCAGCGTTTAATCCTACACGAAAACCATATTCTGAACCAAAATCAATATTTAATGGATCATCAGGTTCGCTATGGATGTTCGAAATTGATAATGAAGACAATGAAATGCCGGCCTTGGTAAAAAGATTAATATTTGTTTTTTTATTCTTGTCTTTACTATATGTCAATCCCTTTGCCTCATTAAAGCGAATAAAATAATTCCTTAGTTCTTTTGATGTGTATTCAACCAGTGAAATCTCCTTAACAGACATGTTTTCAATATTTACATCTGTATATAACTGGTTTTGAAAAGTATTATTTGTAAATGTATTGCCTGATTCAGTCGTGTATTTTTTATAAATTAATTGCTGTGGTAAGGAATCCTGAAGAGAATAAAAAAATCTTTTTAAACTACTTTTTTTATAAGAATAGAGCGTAGCAACTCCCTCAATCTCAATTTTAAGATAAACCGTATCAATATCCCATTCAGGAGACCTGTTGTAACTTAGCAAGCTCATATTAGTTCCTGATTTATCAATTGGAAGAATATATCTTTTATATGTTGAGTATTCATAAATTCCGAACTCCTTTACTTGTTCAATAGTAAAAACTTTTGATTTGTCATTTTCGCTAATCTTATAAGTAACGTTTGTCGGATTATTACTCCAGTCAAGATTTTTAATTAAACATTCCGTTTTTACATCCTGATTATCTATAAAGTATCCTTTTTCATAACTAATTTGGGTAAATCCGTTAGCTGTAATAAGGATTAAGGCAATAGTAAGTAGTTGCTTTTTCATTAATTTTTAGGGTTTAATAATTTATAACAAGGAATACAAATATATTTTTTTTTGTCAATAAAAAAATAACTAATTCAGATTTGGTTATAAATATTTACATTTGCAAAAACATTATTCAATGGATCAGGTACAAAAGTCGAAACTGAGAACAGACGATTTATATAAAAAATATCGCTCAAGAACAGTTGTAAAAGGGGTATCGGTTGAAGTAGAACAAGGTGAAATTGTTGGGCTGCTAGGTCCAAATGGAGCAGGAAAGACAACCACTTTTTATATGATTGTTGGTTTAATTACTCCATACTCAGGCAAAATATATCTTGATGATAAGGATATTACCAAAGAACCTGTTTATAAACGTGCTCAACAGGGTATTGGTTACCTGGCTCAAGAAGCATCTGTTTTTCGACAACTAAGCGTAGAAGATAATATTAAGGCTGTTTTAGAAATGTCGAATATTCCTAAAGAAGAACAAAGAGAACGAGTAGAAACATTATTGAATGAGTTTGGGTTAGTAAAAATACGAAAAAGTCTGGGCATCCAACTTTCTGGTGGCGAACGACGTAGAACTGAAATAGCAAGAGCACTTGCTATTAAACCTAAATTTATTTTACTCGACGAACCTTTTGCTGGTGTCGATCCTATAGCTGTTGAGGATATTCAGGCTATTGTCTCTCACCTAAAAGACAAAAATATAGGTATTTTAATTACTGATCATAACGTACACGAAACACTATCAATAACGGATCGAGCTTATCTTTTATTTGAAGGAAACATTCTTAAATCAGGTAGCGCAAGTGATCTTGCTGAAGATGAACAAGTGAGGCGAGTTTATCTTGGGAAAAATTTTGAATTACGTGATATTACTAAAAACGATTAATCGTAAACTTTTATAAGGAATCCCAAGGACAATTATCTTAGTTCATCCTTCTAAGAAATTAACAATACCTGTAAAACAACCAATTCATAAAATTTTGATATCTAATTTTCTGCTTTATCTATTTGATTTCATTTAAATTTTCAATTAAATTGTTTTGCATATAAAAAATTTAGATATCTTTGCACGGTCTTTTTGCGGATGTGTCGTAATTGGTAGCCGAGCTAGACTTAGGATCTAGTGCCGTAAGGCGTGGGGGTTCG